>Ga0208242_100091_pt1 | contig 123562 bp, 121 predicted proteins | sample SubbioAug_CSW13A_FD_184825 | JGI IMG/M metagenome (GOLD analysis project Ga0208242, IMG submission 184825) | Serpentinite rock and fluid subsurface biosphere microbial communities from McLaughlin Reserve, California, USA - CR12Aug_CSW13A (SPAdes) | ecosystem: Environmental > Terrestrial > Deep... | reverse complement strand
TGCCCATGGGCCCGGAGAGGCCTTCGATCAGGGCCACGCGAACCGGCGCTGGGGCCGTGGCCGGCTGGGCCAATGCCGCGGTGGCGCCGACAAGGGCCGCGCCGGCCACCACGGCCGCACGCGCGGTCGCGCGGCGCAGCCAGGGAATGACTTTGAACATTGCAATCAGGAAAAAAAGAACACACAGACCAACCGCGCCACCTGGCGGGCCGGCACCCGGGCGCGAAGTGTAGCGCCCGGCGAACGCCTGCGCGCTCAGGGGTTAATGGCCAGATCGGCCAGGGGCCAGCGGGGTTTGACGTCGAACCGGTAGGCAAGTGCCGGGTCGGCTGCGGTCTGCGCGCGGTCGCCCGCCTGCACCCGCAGCCCGGCCGCCAGCGCGATCATCGCGCCGTTGTCGGTGCACAGGTGCAACTCGGGATAGTGGACGCGGACACCCGCCCGTTCGCAGGCCTGGTTGAGCCGAAGGCGCAGCTCCGCGTTGGCCCCCACGCCGCCAGCCACCACCAGCCGGCGCAACCCGGTCTGGCTCAGTGCCGCGAGCGATTTCTTCACCAGCACCTCGACGATGGCGGCCTGGGTGGCCGCGGCCAGATCGGCCCGGCGCCCGGCCAGATCATCGCCCAGCTTGCGGGCCTGGGTCAGCACCGCGGTCTTCAGGCCCGCGAAGGAAAAATCCAGGTCACCGCTGTGCAGCAACGGGCGTGGCAGCTTGAAGGCCTGCGGATCGCCCTGCTCGGCCAACCGCGCCAGCGCCGGGCCACCGGGATACCCCAACCCCAGCAACTTGGCCGACTTGTCAAAGGCCTCGCCTGCGGCGTCGTCGATGGTTTCGCCCAGCAACTCGTAACGGCCCACGCCGTCCACCCGCATCAACTGGGTGTGCCCGCCCGAGACCAGCAGCGCCACAAAGGGGAAGGTGGGCGGGTCGGCGCTCAGGAATGGTGACAACAGGTGCCCTTCCAGGTGGTGCACTCCCAGAGTGGGCTTGCCCAGCGCCGCCGCAATGGCACAGGCTACGCCCGCACCCACCAGCAAGGCGCCGGCGAGGCCCGGCCCGCGCGTGTACGCCACCAAATCCACGTCCTGCAGCGACCGACCGGCCTGCGCCAGGGTGGTGGCCGTCAAGGGCAGCACCCGGCGGATGTGATCGCGGCTGGCCAGTTCGGGCACGACGCCACCGTAGGCCTGGTGCATCTCGATCTGGCTGTGGAGCGCATGCCCGAGCAGGGCGGGCGTGCCCGACCCGGACGCATCCACCAGCGCCACGCCGGTTTCGTCACACGAAGACTCGATACCCAGAATCAGCATGCACGAAGTGTACGCGGCCAACGGCACGGTAGTTGCTGAGGCCTACCGCATGAAAACCGGTTTGAATTTCCTCATGGCGGCCAAACGCAGCGAAATGGCCGACCTGCACCAGCTGGCCCGCACCAGCGCACTGGTCAACACCACCGCCAGCTTCATCCACCAGCTGCAGCGCGAACGTGGCCTGAGCAACCTGTACCTGGCGTCGGACGGACGTGACGCGGTGTCGGCACGCCACGACCAGTTGGCCCTGAGCCAGGCGGCCGAGCTGGCGTTGCGAAGTGGCCTTGAAGCGCTGGACACCGACACCCACCGGGCCGCCCATGGTGCCCGCCTGTTCAGCCGCATCGCCTACGTCATGCACGGCCTCGACGCCCTGCCCGCCTTGCGCGATGCGGTACGCCAACGGCAGTGGGATGCCGAACGGTCAACCGCCGCCTACAGCCGGCTCATTGCCGGGCTGCTGGCGGTGGTGTTCGAGGCGGCCGACTCGGCCAGCGACCCGGACATCTCGCGCCTGCTGGTCAGCCTGTTCAACTTCATGCAGGGCAAGGAGTTCATGGGGCGGGAACGCGCCACCGGAGCCGCCCTGTTTGCGGCCGGACGGCTCGACGCCCGCCTGCAACAACGGCTGCTGCACCTCATCGAATCGCAGGCGCGCTGCCTGGAAGTGTTCCACGACTTCGCCAGCCCCTTAGTGCGGGCCAAGTGGGCCGAGTGCGACAGCGGACCTGCGCTGACCACACTGGAGCGCATGCGACGGGTGCTGAGCACCACCCAGGACGACAGCCCGCTCGACACCCGCTGGAGCCGACCCTGGTTCGACGCCTGCAGCGAACGGCTGGACGCCATGCGCACCGTCGAGGCACTCCAGGCCAACGAACTGCTGGCCCTGTGTGAGGGACGTCAGACCGCCGCGGCGCAGGAACTGGCCGCACTGGAACGCCTGGACCGCACGCTGACCCAGACACCGTGCCTGACGTCATCGGCCGCCTTCCTGGAAGCCCCTGACACACCGCTGGCCCAGGCGCCCAGCCAGCCCCTGGGCTCGCAGCTGGACCGGGCCATGCTGGAGCTGCTGCAGGCCCAGGCACAGCGCCTGCAGACCGTGAGCGCCGAACTGGAGACGGTGCGTGCCAGCCTCAACGAACGCAAGCTGATCGAACGTGCGAAGGGGCTGCTGATGGCGCACCGCCAGCTCAGCGAAGACGACGCTCACCGCGCCTTGCGCCGGATGGCCATGGGACAGGGGCGGCGGCTGGTCGATGTGGCCGAAACTGTGCTGGCCATGGCCGACGTGCTGCCCGTGCGCACCGGCTGAGCCATACGCCCTGTTGCGGTGCAGCATGAACAACGGCCGCGGGCCGCGTGCACCACAACGGGTCGAGCAGACCATCTGCACCGCCACCGGCTCACAGCAAATCCGCCTGGCACGGAAGCTGCATTAGGGATTACACCGGTGTGAGCCAATGGCGGCGGACACCGCCGTCGCACAGCGACACCCCACGGACAACGGCGTCCATCACCCCTGCGGCAGCGGGCCAGTGATGGACGCCGTTGCGTTTTCTGGCCCATGCATCGAGAGGATCTGCCATGCGTCCCACCCCCTCCACCGACCGGCCGACGGCCGCACCCGAAGCCCCGCGGACCACCCGCCGCGACCTGATCAAAAGCGGCGGTGCGCTGGCCGGTGCCGCCCTCTTTTCCAGCCTCGGACACCACGGCGTCTGGGCCGCCGGCTCCGACGCCCCGGAAAAAACCGAAGTCAAGGTGGGCTTCATTCCGCTGACCGACTGCGCCAGCGTAGTCATGGCCGCCGAACTGGGGCTGGACAAGAAGTACGGCGTCAAGATCGTCCCGACCAAGGAAGCCAGCTGGCCTGGCGTACGCGACAAGCTGGTCAATGGCGAACTCGACTTTGCCCATGTGCTCTACGGCCTGATCTACGGCGTGCACCTGGGCACGGCCGGGCCCCGCAAAGACATGGCCGTGCTGATGAACCTCAACCACAACGGCCAGGCCATCACACTGAGCAAGAAACTCGCCGACAAGGGCGCGGTGGACGGCGCCAGCCTGGCCAAGCTGATGCAAAGCGAGAAACGCGAGTACACCTTCGCGCAGACCTTCCCCACCGGCACCCACGCCATGTGGATCTATTACTGGCTGGCGGCCCACGGCATCCACCCGCTGAGGGACGCCAAGGTCATCACCGTGCCACCGCCGCAGATGGTGGCCAACATGCGCGTGGGCAACATGGACGGCTTCTGCGTCGGCGAGCCCTGGAACCACCGCGCCATCATGGACGGCATCGGCATCACCGCCACCACCACCCAGGCCATCTGGCAAGACCACCCCGAAAAAGTGCTGGGGACCACCGCGGACTTCGTGCAGAAGTACCCCAACACCGCGCGTGCCGTCACGGCAGCCATCCTGGAGGCGAGCCGCTGGATCGACGCCGGGCTGCAGAACAAGCTGAAGATGGCCGAAACCATTGCCCAGCGGGCTTACGTCAACACGGGCGTCGACGCAATCAACCAGCGCATCCTGGGCCGTTACCAGGACGGCCTGGGCAAGACCTGGGACGACCCGCACCACATGAAGTTCTACAACGACGGCGCGGTGAACTTCCCCTACCTGAGCGACGGTATGTGGTTCCTGACCCAGCACAAACGCTGGGGTTTGATGAAGGAGCACCCGGATTACCTGGGTGTGGCCAAGGCGATCAACCGCATCGACATCTACAAGCAGGCCGCCACCGCCAGCAAAACCCCTCTGCCCAAGAGCGAGATGCGCACCCACAAGCTGGTGGACGGCGTGGTGTGGGACGGCAAGGACCCGGCGAAATACGCCGACAGTTTCAAAGTGAAGGCCTGAGGAGCACGCCATGGTGAGCGCCGTATTTCATTCGCCGCTGGACGCGGCCCCACGGGCGGAAGCCCCCGTACGCCATCTGGCCAAACCAGTGGCTGGCACACCACAGGCCGCCGTGGCACGCCCCGCCAAAGCCGCCGGTTTCGACGGGTCGGAACTGGCCCAGCGGGTGGTGCCGCCGGTGCTGGGCCTGCTGCTGTTGATTGGCGTGTGGTACCTGGTTTCGGTGTCCACGGGCAGCAGCATCCCGTCGCCGCTGGACACGGGCCGGCAGGCGCTGCAAATCTTCTCGGACCCGTTCTACCGCAACGGCCCCAACGACCAGGGCGTGGGCTGGAATGTGCTGATGTCGCTGCAACGCGTGGCCATGGGCTTTGGCCTGGCGGCGGCGGTGGGCATTCCGCTGGGCTTCCTGATCGGGCGCTTCGGCTTCCTCAGCCGCATGTTCAACCCGCTCATCAGCCTGCTGCGGCCGGTCTCGCCGCTGGCGTGGCTGCCCATCGGGCTGCTGGTGTTCAAGGGCGCCAACCCGGCCGCCATCTGGACCATCTTCATCTGCTCCATCTGGCCGATGGTGATCAACACCGCCGTGGGTGTGCAACGCGTGCCGCAGGACTACATGAACGTGGCCCGCGTGCTGAACCTGAGCGAGTGGAAGATCGTCACCAAGATCCTGTTCCCCGCCGTGCTGCCCTACATGCTGACGGGCGTGCGCCTGGCCGTGGGCACCGCATGGCTGGTGATCGTGGCCGCCGAAATGCTGACCGGCGGCGTGGGCATCGGCTTCTGGGTGTGGGACGAGTGGAACAACCTCAACGTCACCAACATCATCGTGGCGATTTTCGTCATCGGCACAGTGGGCCTGCTGCTGGAGATGGCCCTGATCAAGCTGGCCACGGCCTTCACGTTCGAAGAGGTCAAATCATGAACGACGCGAAGTACATCGACATTCAGGGCGTGGCCCAGACCTTCAAGACCAAGAAGGGCCTGTTCCCCGCCTTGCGCGACATCGACCTCACCATTGCCAAAGGCGAGTTCGTGGCGCTGATTGGCCACTCGGGCTGCGGCAAGTCCACGCTGCTCAACCTGATCGCCGGGCTCACCACGCCCACCGACGGCGTGCTGTTGTGTGCCGGGCGTGAAATCGCCGGGCCGGGGCCGGAACGCGCCGTGGTGTTCCAGAACCACTCGCTGCTGCCGTGGCTGACCTGCTTCGAGAACGTCTACCTGGGGGTGGAACGGGTGTTTGGCGCGGGGGCCAAGAGCACAGGCGCCAAGGCCGAGACGAAAGCCCAGTTGCTGGAACGCACGCACGCCGCCCTGGCCCTGGTGGGGCTGACCCATGCGGCACAGAAACGCCCCGGCGAAATCAGCGGCGGCATGAAGCAGCGCGTGGGCATCGCCCGCGCCCTGGCAATGGAACCCAAGGTGCTGTTGATGGACGAGCCCTTTGGCGCGCTGGACGCCCTGACCCGCGCCAAGCTGCAGGACGAGCTGCTGGACATTGTGGCCCGCACGCAGAGCACGGTGGTGATGGTGACCCACGATGTGGACGAGGCCGTGCTGCTGTCGGACAAGATCGTGATGATGACCAACGGCCCCGCCGCCACCATTGGCGAGGTGCTGAAGGTCGATCTGCCGCGGCCGCGCCACCGGGTGGCGCTGGCCGAAGACCCGGCCTACCTGCACTACCGCAAAGCGGTGATCGACTTCCTGTACACCCGGCAAGCTCACGTGGAAAAGGTGGCCTGAGATGGACATGCGCGTCAATCCCAAAGAGAAGATGAAACTGGTGATGGTGGGCAACGGCATGGCCGGCGTACGCTCCCTGGAAGAGCTGCTCAAGCTCGCCCCGGACCTCTACGACATCACCGTCTTCGGTGCCGAGCCGCACCCCAACTACAACCGCATCCTGCTGTCGCCCGTGCTGGCGGGCGAGCAGACGCTGGAAGAGATCGTCCTCAACGACTGGTCTTGGTACAAAGACAACGGCATCACCCTGCACGCCGGCTGGACCGTGACCGAGGTGGACCGCACCCGCCGCATGGTCCACGCTCGTAACGCCCAGGGCGACACCATGAGCGCGCCCTACGACCGGCTCATCTTGGCCACCGGCTCCAACCCCTTCATCCTGCCCATACCCGGCAAGGACTTGCCCGGCGTGCTGGCCTACCGCGACATTGCCGACACGCAGGCCATGATAGCCGCGGCCGCGCAGTACAAGCATGCCGTGGTGCTTGGCGGCGGCCTGCTCGGCCTGGAAGCGGCCAACGGCCTAATGAAGCGCGGCATGAGCGTGACGGTGGTACACGTGGCCCCCTGGCTCATGGAGCGCCAGCTCGACGATGTGGCGGGCAAGCTGCTGCAGCAGTCGCTGCAAGAGCGCGGCATGAACTTCCTGATGGGCGCGCAGACCGCCGCGCTGGTGGCTGGCGAGAACGGGGAAAACGGCGGCCGCGTCAGCAAGGTGCAGTTCAAGGACGGCACCGAGGTACCCGCCGATCTGGTGGTGATGGCCGTGGGCATCCGCCCCAACACCGCGCTGGCCGAGAGCATGCGCCTGCACGTCGACCGCGGCATTGTGGTGAGCGACACCATGCAGACCGTGACCGACCCGCGCATCTACGCGGTGGGCGAATGCGCCAGCCACCGCGGCATTGCCTACGGGCTGGTGGCCCCGCTGTTCGAGCAGGGCAAGGTGCTGGCCAACCACCTGGCCGAATTCGGCATCGGCCGCTACACCGGCTCGCTCACGTCCACCAAGCTCAAGGTCACCGGCATCGACCTGTTCTCGGCGGGCAACTTCATGGGCCAGGCCAGTGGACGCCCGGAGGACGCAGGCTGCGAGGAAATCCTGCTGAGCGACCCGGTGGGCGGCGTGTACAAGAAGCTCGTCATCAAGGACGACCAGCTTGTTGGTGCCTGCCTGTACGGCGACACCGTGGACGGCTCCTGGTACTTCAAGCTGCTGCGCGAAGGCCGCAAGGTCTCCGACATCCGCGACAAGCTGATGTTCGGTGAATCCAACATTGGCGACACTGGCCACGAAGGCCACAACAAGGCCGCCAGCATGCCCGACGAGGCCGAGGTCTGCGGCTGCAACGGCGTCACCAAAGGCAGCATCTGCAAGGCCATCAAGGACAAAGGCCTGTTCACACTGGACGAGGTGCGCAAGCACACCAAGGCCAGCGCGTCCTGCGGTTCGTGCACCGGCCTGGTCGAGCAGATCCTGATGTTCACCGCCGGTGGCGACTACAGCGCCACCCCCAAGAAGAAGGCCATGTGCGGCTGCACCGACCACAGCCACGAGGAAGTGCGCGAAGCCATCCGCACGCCGCTGCCCGATGGCAGCAAGCTGCTGACCACTGCCGCCGTTTTCAAGCACCTGGACTGGAAAACCCCCAACGGCTGCGCCACCTGCCGCCCCGCCGTCAACTACTACCTCATCAGCACCTGGCCCAAAGAGGCCAAGGACGACCCGCAAAGCCGCTTCATCAACGAACGCAGCCACGCCAATATCCAGAAGGACGGCACCTACAGCGTGATCCCGCGCATGTGGGGCGGCGAGACGACCGCCAGCGAGCTGCGCCGCATTGCCGACGTGGTGGACAAGTACCAGATCCCCACCGTCAAGGTGACCGGGGGCCAGCGCATTGACCTGCTGGGCGTGAAGAAGGAAGACCTGGTGGCCGTGTGGAAAGACCTGGACATGCCCAGCGGCCACGCCTACGCCAAGGCCCTGCGCACCGTGAAGACCTGCGTGGGCAGTGAATGGTGCCGCATGGGCACGCAGGACTCCACCCAGATGGGCAAGGACCTGGAACGCGCCATGTGGCGCATGTACGCCCCGCACAAGGTGAAGTTCGCCGTCAGCGGCTGCCCGCGCAACTGCGCCGAGGCTGGCATCAAGGACGTGGGCATCATCGGTGTGGACAGCGGCTGGGAGATGTACATCGCGGGCAACGGCGGCATCAAGACGGAAGTGGCGCACTTCTTCACCAAGCTCAAAACCGCCGAAGAGGTGCTGGAGTACACCGGCGCCTTCATGCAGCTCTACCGCCTGGAAGGCTGGTACCTGGAGCGCACCGTGCACTACGTCAACCGCGTGGGCCTGGACTACGTGAAAAAGAAGATTCTGGACGACCACGAAGGCCGCAAGGCCCTGTGGGCCCAGTTGCAAGCTGCACTGGAAGGCGAACCCGATCCCTGGTTCGAATTCGCCAAAGCCGAAGTGGACGTGCGCCAGTTCGAACCCGTCAAGACCGTTGTTTCCGAAGGAGCCGTGGCATGAGCGCCCCCCAACCCGAATGGACCCTGATCTGCCGCGTGGAAGACATTCCCGTGCTGGGCTCGCGCCGCGTGGCGCGCAAGCAGGGACTGGATGTCGCCATCTTCCGCAACACCGAGGACGAGGTGTTCGTCCTGCTCGACCGCTGCCCACACAAGGGCGGGCCGCTGAGCCAGGGCATCGTCTTCGGGCGCAGCGTGGCCTGCCCGCTGCACAACTGGACCATCGGCCTGTGCGACGGCCAGGCCGCCGCGCCAGACGAAGGTTGCACGCCCCGCTTCAACATCAAGGTGGAAGCAGGCGAAGTGTGGCTGGACGCTCGTGAGCTCGCCACCCTGGCCACCGACCTGGCCCGTCCCATCGCCGGTCCCGCACGGCGCTGCTCACAGACCGCCTGAACGCCCCGCAGAGGAGACCACCACGTGAGTGCCGAACCGATCACCCTGGCCCAGGAAACCCGCTCCACCTGTCCGTATTGCGGTGTGGGCTGCGGCGTGATCATCGAATCCGTGGGCGAGCGTATCACCCACGTGCGGGGCGACCCGCAGCACCCGGCCAACTTCGGGCGACTGTGCACCAAGGGCTCCACCCTGCACCTCACGGCAGATCCTGCCATTGCACGCCAGGTGCGGTTGACCCAGCCCATGCTGCGTGGCCAGCGCGGCGCGGCACCCCAGCCTCTGCCCTGGAACGCTGCGCTTGACCTGGCTGCGGACCGCCTGGCAGCCATCGCACGCGAGCACGGCCCCGATGCGCTGGGCTTTTACGTCAGCGGCCAACTGCTCACCGAGGACTACTACGTCTTCAACAAACTCGCCAAAGGGTTGCTGGGCACCAACAACATCGACACCAACTCGCGCCTGTGCATGAGCAGCGCCGTGGCCGGCTACAAACTCACCCTGGGTGCCGACGCCCCACCCGCCTGCTACGACGACGTCAACCACGCCGACTGCCTATTTATCGTCGGCAGCAACGCCGCCTGGGCGCACCCGGTGCTGTTTCGCCGCATCGAAGACGCCAAGGCCCAGCGGCCGGGCATGAAAGTCATCGTGGCCGACCCGCGCCGCACCGACACCGCCAGCCTGGCCGACCTGTACCTGCCGCTGCAACCAGGCACCGATGTGATGCTCTTCCACGGCCTGCTACACATCATGCTGGCCGAGGGTTGGGTCGACACCGGCTACATCGACCGCCACACCAGTGGCTTCACCGCCCTGCGCGAGCTGGTCCAGGGCTACACCCCCGACGCCGTGGCCCAGGTGTGCGGCGTACCGGTGGCCGACCTGTTCACCGCGGCCCGCTGGTTCGCCGGCGTGCCAGACGGTACCGGCCAGGTGTCCGCCAACTCCCGCCTTCGCACGCTGAGTCTCTATTGCCAAGGCCTCAACCAATCCACCAGCGGCACCGCCAAGAACGCCAGCCTCATCAACCTGCACCTGGCCTGCGGGCAGATCGGCCTGCCGGGCGCGGGGCCCTTCTCCCTCACCGGCCAGCCCAACGCCATGGGCGGGCGCGAGGTGGGCGGCCTGGCCAACCTGCTGTCGGCCCACCGCGACTTGGCCAACCCCACCCACCGCGCCGAAGTGGCCGCCCTGTGGGGCCTGAACGCCGGCATCGACCTGCCGGCCACCCCCGGCAAAACCGCTGTGGAGATGTTCCAGGCCGCCGCCGACGGCGACATCAAGGCCCTGTGGATCGCCTGCACCAACCCTGCCCAGTCCATGCCCGACCAGGCCACCGTGCGCCGCGCGCTGGAACGTGCCGAGTTCGTAGTCGTGCAGGAAGCCTACGCCAGCGCCGCCACCTGCGACTGGGCCGACCTGCTGCTGCCCGCCACCACCTGGGGCGAAAAAGAAGGCACCGTCACCAACAGCGAACGCCGAATCACCCGCGTGCGCGCCGCCGTACCGCCGCCAGCCACATCTGCAGACAGCCCGCGCCACGACTGGCAGATCGCCGTGGATCTGGCCCGCAAGCTGGAGCAACGCCTGCCCCGGCGCGCCCCCGGCACGCTCTTCCCCTACGAAAAGCCCGAGCAGGTCTGGAACGAACACCGCGAAAGCACTCGCGGTCGCGACCTGGACATCACCGGCCTGAGCTACGCCCAACTGGACGCAGCGCCGCAGCAATGGCCCCAGCCCGAAGGCCAGGCCTGCGGCACCGAGCGCCTCTACGCCGACGGCGTCTACCCCACCGCCGATGGCCGCGCCCGCTTCGCCGCCCTGCCCTACGCGCCCCTGGCCGAGGAACGCGAATCCCGCTACCCCTACGCCCTGACCACCGGGCGCCTGCGCGACCAGTGGCACGGCATGACGCGCACCGGCACCCTGGGCAAGCTGTTCGGCCACGTGGCGGAGCCCGAGGTGCAGATGCACCCACAAGACATGGCCGAAGCCGGCCTGAAAGCGGGGGACCTGGTACGCGTCACCAGCAAGCGTGGCCAACTGGTCCTGCCGGCCCACCCCTCGCACGAGATCGCCCGGCGCCAGTGCTTCATCGGCATGCACTGGGGCAGCGAGTTCATCGGCGGCCGGGCCACCGACGGCACTCCGCTGGCCGGTATCAACGGCCTCACCACCTCGGCCTACTGCCCCACTTCCAGGCAACCCGAACTCAAGCACGCGGCGGTGCGCATCGACAAAGTCACCCTGCCATGGACCGTCCAGGCCCTGGCCTGGCTACCGGCCGACCAAGCCCTGGCCGCCCAGCGCCAGCTGCGCCCCCTGCTCGGCCAGTTCGACCATGCGGTGTGCCTGCCCTTTTCGGCCTTGCCCGACCAGGGCCAGCGCGCGGGCCACACCGGGCTGTGGTTCCAGGCGGCTTGCAGCCAGGCGCCCGGCACGCTGGACACCTGGCTGCCCACCCTCTGCAAAGCACTCGGTCTGGACACCCCCGATACCTTGCGCTATGCAGATGCACCGCGTCACCAACAGCGCCGCCTGCGGCTCGACCGTGCACAGGGCGAGCGCATCCAGGCCTTCCTCTTGGCGGGTGATACCCGCTCCAGCGCTTGGCTGTCCACCTTGCTGCGCGAGTCCCTCCCCACCCCGGTGAGTGGCCATGGGCTGCTGCAGCCGCATGCCCGCATGCCAGGCGGCCAGCCGGTGGCGCACAGCAAGCCCGTGTGCAACTGCCTGGGCGTGACCGAACAATCCATCGCCAGCTGCTTGTCAATGACGCCAGGGGAGCCAGCCGCGCGGTTGGCCACGTTGCAAGCCCAACTCCGGTGCGGCACGCAGTGCGGTTCCTGCCTGCCCGAACTGAAGCGATGGGTGCAGAACACATCTTTTCATATAACCCATATTCATCAAGAAACCGAGAAAATTCGATGATGGGCATTTCGGCTTACCTCAAGGACATCGGACGCGGCAAAGACGGCGCCCGCGCGCTGAGTCGCGAACGCGCCGGCGACCTGATGGCGCTGATCCTGGATGGCGAGGTGAGCGAGCTCGAAATCGGCGCCTTCTGCATTGCGATGCGGGTCAAAGGGGAAACGCCACACGAACTGGCCGGCTTTCTGGACGCCATTCACGCCCGCCTGCCGGCCCTGCCGCGCACTGACACGCCCACCGTGGTGCTGCCCAGCTACAACGGCGCGCGCAAGCTGCCGGTGCTCACCCCCCTACTGGGCTTGCTGCTGGCCCGCCAGGGTGTGCGCGTGCTGATCCACGGCCAGACGCGAGATCCTGGCCGCGTCACCACCTTCGAAGTGCTGGAGGCACTGTCGGGCGATCCGGCGCTCCCCATCCACCTGTGCACCGCCGCCCACACGGTGGGCACCCAGGCCGGTGTCGACTTCCTGCCCACCGCTGGGCTGCTGCCCGCCCTGCAACGCCTGCTGGACGTGCGGCGTGTGATCGGGCTGCGCAACAGTGCCCACAGCCTGGTCAAGCTGATGCAACCCGTGCCCGGTGCGCTGCTGGTCAGCAGCTACACCCACCCCGAGTACCTGCACAGCATGGGGGCGCTGTTCGAACTGACCGGGCAGCGCGCCATGCTGTTGCGCGGCACCGAAGGCGAGCCGGTCGCGGATCCGCGCCGCGCCCCGCAGATGGACCTGTTCGAGCACGGCATACGCCAAACCGTGCAACCGGTTCAAAACGGTCCGTTGACCCATCTGCCCGAGCTGCCCGCCGGGCAGGACGCCGAGGCCACCGCGAGCTACATCCGGGCCATGCTGGCCGGGGACGTTGCCGTCCCCACGCCCATCACGCTGCAGGTCCAGCACCTCGCTGCCGCCTTGTCACCGTCGTTGCCCACCCTCTCTCCACTGGAGGCCACCCCATGAATACTGCACCGCTTGCCTCCTGTACCGGTTCGGTCACCCTTGTCGGTGCCGGCCCCGGCGACCCGGATTTGCTCACCCTGAAAGCGGTCAAAGCGATCGCATCGGCCAGCGTCATCCTGGTGGACGACTTGGTCAACGACGCCGTGCTGGCACACGCCCAAGCCAATGCGCGCATCATCCATGTGGGCAAACGCGGGGGCTGCGCCTCCACACCGCAGGCCTTCATCGAAAAGCTGATGGTGCAACAGGCCCAGGCCGGCGAGCACGTGGTGCGCCTCAAAGGCGGCGACCCGTTCATCTTTGGCCGAGGCGGCGAAGAGGTGGATCACCTGCGCGCGGCCGGCGTCGCGGTGCAGGTGGTCAATGGCATCACCTCCGGATTGGCGGCCGTGACATCGTTGAACGTGCCGCTGACCCACCGCGACCATGCCCATGGGGTGGTGTTTGTCACCGGGCACGCCAAACCGGGCGACGTCGGGACCGATTGGGCAGCCCTGGCCCACTGCGCGCACCAGGCCCGGCTCACGCTGGTGATCTACATGGGCGTGTCCAGCGCGGCGGGAATCGAACAAGGTTTGCTCAAGGGCCTGCCCGCCGACACGCCACTGGCCATCGTCCAGCACGCCACGCTGCCGCAACAGCGCCATGCCAGCGGGACCCTGGGCACGCTGTGCCAGACACTGTCCGCCCACGGGCTGGGCAGCCCGTCCATCATCGTGGTGGGTGACGTGCTCAAAGGCCTGGCTGCAGCGGCGCTCGACGCCCCCACGCGCAACGAACCGGCCCCCTGGCCCGCTGCGGCCTGATGCGTGTGGCTCGTCCCGCGACGGGCCCCGGCATCACCCCCGCGCGGCCGCCTGCCGTGCCAGGCGTTCTTCCCGCAACAGCGGGCGCATGGCCCACAAGCCGATCACCGGGCCCACGGCCAACCAGGGCAGCACCTGGGCAAGCGGCGCCCGTTGCACCCATTCCACGTACAGCAGGATGCTGACGATCGAAATGGCAAACCCGATGCTGTTGGTGAGTGTGAGCACGCTGCCCACTGCCTGTGGTGGGGCATTGCGCGCCGTCAGCGCCGAGAACTGCGGGGAATCGCCCGAGACGGTGATGCCCCACACCAGCAGCCAGGCGTAAAACCCCAGGTCGCTCGCACCCAGGGCCCAAGGTGCCATGAGGCAACAGGCCCCGCTGGTGGCCAGCTGGAACGAGGCCACCCGGGCGCCACCCAGCCGCTGGACCAGCAACCCGCCGACCACACAGCCCAACATGCCCGCCCCCAGGATGAGAAACGCCGCCAGCGACAAGGCCTGGCCCTGCAGCCGCGTGGCCAGTACCAACGGCACGAGCACCCACACGGTGTAGAGCTCCCACATGTGACCAAAGTAGCCAAACACCGAACTGCGCACGCGCCGGTCGGTCCAGATCGCGCCGACGTCGCCAAAGCGCAGCGGCGCCACGCTGCCGGGTCGGGCGGGCGGGTCGCCCAGCGCCAGGTACAGCAACACGCCCCCGCCGGCCGACAGCGCCGCCACCGCCCACATCAGCCGGTCCCACGGCAGCTCGTGCCCCCAGGCGCGCAGACCGTGCGCGCTGGCAGACCCCAGCACCAACGCCCCCACCAGCAAACCCAGGGCGGCGCCCAGCCCCTGCCGGTACCACTGCGAAGCGATCTTCATCCCCACCGGATAGATGCCTGCGAGAAAGAAACCGGTGGCGAACCGCCAGGCCATCAGCGCATCCTGGTCGCGCACCTGCGCCCAGGCCCCCAGCGTGCACAGGGCACCCGCGAGCGAGCAGACGAGGAACACCTTGCGCGCAGAAAACCGGTCGGCAATGGCAAGCAGGGCAAACACCAGCGTACCGACGATGAAGCCGAACTGCAACGCCGACGTCAGCGTACCCAAGGTGGCATCGGGCCAGCCGAGTTCGCGCTGCAAATCGGGCATGACGGCGTTGACGGCAAACCACAACGAGGTGCCGGCAAACTGCGCGACCACCAGCACGGGCAGGACATGGCGGGGAACGGTCTCCATGGCGCCCACTGTAACCCCAGCCGCGAGCAGTCAACAAAAAAGCCGTTGCGTACGGGACAGCAACGGCTTGGATGTGTGGCGGAGTGGACGGGGCTCGAACCCGCGACCCCCGGCGTGACAGGCCGGTATTCTAACCAACTGAACTACCACTCCTGGCAGGTATATGGTTGGCGACCCTACGGGGATTCGAACCCCGGTACTCACCGTGAAAGGGTGATGTCCTAGGCCTCTAGACGATAGGGTCAAACCTAGAAACTTTGGTGGAGGTAAGCGGGATCGAACCGCTGACCTCTTGCATGCCATGCAAGCGCTCTCCCAGCTGAGCTATACCCCCAAAGAAAACTGGCGGAGTGGACGGGACTCGAACCCGCGACCCCCGGCGTGACAGGCCGGTATTCTAACCAACTGAACTACCACTCCTGGCAGGCAACCTTCGCTTGCTTGCGCAAGCCAAGCGGCTACAAACTTGGCGACCCTACGGGGATTCGAACCCCGGTACTCACCGTGAAAGGGTGATGTCCTAGGCCTCTAGACGATAGGGTCAAAACCTAGCAAATGGTTGGCGGAGTGGACGGGACTCGAACCCGCGACCCCCGGCGTGACAGGCCGGTATTCTAACCAACTGAACTACCACTCCAAGTGGCGACCCTACGGGGATTCGAACCCCGGTACTCACCGTGAAAGGGTGATGTCCTAGGCCTCTAGACGATAGGGTCAAACCTAGAAAACTTGTCTGCCGTGTCTGCTGCGCCAAACTGGTGGAGGTAAGCGGGATCGAACCGCTGACCTCTTGCATGCCATGCAAGCGCTCTCCCAGCTGAGCTATACCCCCAAGTGCTGGCTTTCGCAACAAACGCAGCGCCGCTGTTGATCAACGACCCCGCATCAGCAAGACTTAGATTGTATATCGGGTTTCAAGCCTTTTTCAAGGCGGCCACAACTTTTTCTCGGTGTTGCAGCGCCAGCACCGCATCCAGCGACGGCGTGTTGGGCGTGCCCATCACGAGCACGCGCACCGGCATGGCCAGCTGCGGCATCTTCAGTCCGTGGGCCGCCAGCACCTCTTTGAGCACGGCCGCAATGGAGGCCTTGTCCCAGCCGCAATGGGCCAGTTTCTCGGCCAGGGTGGCCAGCGCCGGCTTGACCGCGTCGGTCACGTGCTGTACCAGGTCGTCGGCACTGGGCACCGCGCCCGCATAGAAGGTGCGGGCCCAGCCGACCAGGGCCACGGTGGTGTCGCAACGGTCCTTGAACAAACCGCAAATGGCGGGCAATCGCTCGTCGGCGAGCACGCCCTCTTTCGCCAGTTGCGGGGCCACCAAACCGGCCAGCACATCGTCGGTCGTCATTTTCATGTGCTGGCTGTTCACCCAGCGCAGCTTGGCCTCGTCGAACTGGGCGGCGCTGCGACCCAGGTGGTCCAGGTCGAACCACTGCAGGAACTGCTCGCGGCTGAAGATCTCGTCGTCGCCGTGGCTCCAGCCCAGGCGCGCGAGGTAGTTCACCATGGCGTCGGGCAGGTAGCCTTCGTCGCGGTACTGCGTCACGGGCTTGGCGCCGTTGCGCTTGCTCATCTTCTCGCCCTGCTCGTTGAGCACGGTGGGCAGGTGGGCGTACACCGGGGGCTCCACACCCAGCGCGCGGAAGATGTTGATCTGGCGCGGGGTGTTGTTGACGTGGTCGTCGCCGCGGATGACGTGGGTGATGGCCATGTCGATGTCGTCCACCACCACGCAGAAGTTGTAGGTGGGCGTGCCGTCCGGGCGCGCAATCACGAGATCGTCAAGCTCGGCGTTGGCAATCTCGATGCGGCCCTTGACCTTGTCGTCCCAGGCCACCACACCGTCTTGCGGGTTCCTGAAGCGCAGCACCGGCTTCACCCCCTCGGGCACCGTCGGCAGCACCTTGCCCGGCTCGGGGCGCCAAGTGCCGTCGTAACGTGGCTTTTCCTTGTGGGCCATCTGGCGCTCGCGCAGGGCGTCGAGTTCTTCCACGCTCATGTAGCAGGGGTACACATGACCGGCCGCGATCAGTTGCTGCAGGACCTCTTTGTAGCGGTCCATGCGCTGCATCTGGTAGAACGGGCCCTCGTCGTGGTCCAGGCCCAGCCAGGCCATGCCTTCGATGATGACGTCCACCGCAGCCTGGGTGGAGCGCTCCTGGTCGGTGTCTTCGATGCGCAGGATGAAGTCACCGCCGTTGGCGCGGGCAAAGGCCCAGGGATAAAGGGCCGAGCGGATGTTGCCCAGGTGGATGAAGCCGGTCGGCGACGGGGCGAAACGGGTGCGGACGCGTTGGGTCATGGATTATTCGAGGGTGTTCAGGCCACGGGACAGGTCGTCCTGGATGTCCTGCAGGTGTTCAAGGCCCACGGCGACGCGGATCAGGCCCTGGCCAATGCCGGCGGCCTGGCGCTGCGCTTCCGACAGCTTGCCGTGGGAGGTGCTGGCGGGGTGGGCCAGCAAGGTTTTGGTGTCGCCCAGGTTGGTGCACAGCGACAGCACCTGCAGCGCGTCGAGCACATGGAAGGCGCGGGCACGCGCCTGCTCGGGGCCGTCTGCTTTCACGTCAAAGGCCAGCACGGCGCCGCCGCAGCCATCCATCTGGCGCATGGCCAGGGCGTGCTGCGGGTGGCTCGGCAGGCCAGGGTAATGCACCCGTGCCACGGCAGGGTGCGCCTCCAGCCAACGCGCCAGCTCAAGCGCCAGCGCACTCTGCGCGCGCATGCGCAGGCTCAGCGTTTCCAGCCCCTTGAGCACCACCCAGGCGTTGAAGGGCGACAACACCATGCCAGCGTTCTTTTGCACCGGCAGGAATTTGTCGATCACCATGCGCTCGGGCGCGCAAACGGCGCCGGCCATCACGCGGCCCTGCCCGTCGAGGTACTTGGTGCCCGAATGGGTGACGATGTCGGCGCCCAACTCGATCGGGCGCTGCAGCGCCGGCGTCGCAAAACAGTTGTCCACCGCCAGCCAGGCGCCGGCGTTGTGGGCCAGGTCGGCCAGCGCCGCAATGTCGCAGACTTCGGTGAGCGGGTTGGTGGGCGTTTCAGCGAACAGCAGCCGGGTGTTGGGGCGGATGGCCGCCTTCCACCCCGCCAGGTCGGTCTGCGGCACGGCGGTGGACTCCACGCCAAAGCGCGCGAACTCCGAGCCGATCAGCTTGAGGGTGGAGCCGAACATCGACTGCGAGTACACCACGTGGTCGCCGGCTTTGAGCAGGCTGAAGCACATCAGCATGATGGCCGACATGCCCGACGAGGTGGCCAGGCAGGCCTCCGCCCCCTCCATGGCCGCCAGCCGTTGTTCCAGGCTGGTCACGGTGGGGTTGCCAGAGCGGCCGTAAGTGTAGCCCTCTTCTTCGCCGGCAAAACGGCGCGCCGACACCTCGGCGCTGGGCTGCACGTAACCGCTGGTCAGGTACAGCGCCTCGGAGTTTTCGCCGTAGGCGCTGCGGGCCACGGCGGCACGCACCGCCAGGGTGTCGCGGTGCAGGTTGGGCGGCAGTGGGGCGTTCATGGTCTCACGAATCCTGCGAATTGGGCAACGTCAGGCGCGAGGTGGCGCCGTCGTCTTCTTCGCCGCCCACGCGCTTTTCGTTCAGCCGCACCACGTCCTCCGACGTGACATCGCCCGTCACATACACGCCGTCAAAGCAGGACGCCTCAAACCCCGACAGGCCTTGGTTCAGCATGCCAACCGCCTTTTTCATCGCGGCCACGTCCTGGTAGATCAGCGCGTCGCAGCCGATCAGCTGGCGGATTTCCTCCACCGTGCGGCCATGCGCGACCAGCTCGTCCTTCGTCGGCATGTCGATGCCGTACACGTTGGGGTAGATCACCGGCGGTGCGGCGCTGGCCATGTACACCTTGCGGGCACCGGCTTCGCGCGCCATTTGCACGATCTCGCGGCTGGTGGTGCCACGCACGATGGAATCGTCCACCAGCAGCACATTGCGGTCCTTGAACTCGCTGGCAATCACGTTGAGCTTCTGGCGCACCGACTTCTTGCGCACCGCCTGCCCCGGCATGATGAAGGTACGACCCACGTAGCGGTTCTTCACGAAACCTTCGCGGTAGGGCTTGCCCAGCAGGTGCGCCAGCTGCGTCGCGCTGGGCCGGCTGGACTCGGGAATCGGGATGACCACGTCGATCTGGTCGGGCGGCACGGTGGACACGACACGCGTGGCCAGCGTTTCGCCCATGTTCAGACGGGCCTGATAGACCGAAATGCCGTCGATGGTGGAATCCGGGCGGGCCAGGTAGACGAACTCGAACACGCAGGGGTAGAGCTGCGGGCGCTCGGCGCACTGCTGGAACTCGATGCCGCCGTCGAGCGGCACGAAGGCGGCCTCGCCCGGCGCGATGTCGCGCAGGAAGTCGTGGCCGGTGCCTTCCAGCGCCACCGATTCGCTGGCCACCATGACCGTGCCGTCCTTGCCCTGGCCGATGCACAGCGGGCGGATGCCATACGGATCGCGGAAAGCCAGCAGGCCATGCCCAGCGATCAGCGCCACCACGGCGTACGAGCCCTTGAGGCGGCGGTGCACCGCGCGCACGGCGGCAAACACCGCTTCGGTGCTCAGCGCCCCGTTGGAGCTGGCCCGGCCCAGTTCATGCGCCAGCACGTTCAGCAACACCTCGGAGTCGCTTTCGGTGTTGATGTGCCGGTGGTCCTGCTGCACCATCTCCTGCTTGAGGGCGTGGGCGTTGGTGAGGTTGCCGTTGTGCGCCATGACGATGCCGAACGGCGCGTTCACGTAGAAGGGCTGGGCCTCTTCCTCGCTGAAGGCGTTGCCGGCCGTGGGGTAACGCACCTGGCCAATGCCGCTGTTGCCCGGCAAGGCGCGCATGTTGCGGGTGCGGAACACGTCGCGCACCATGCCCTTGGCCTTGTGCATGAAGAACTTGCGTTCCAGTTGCGTGACGATGCCGGCCGCATCCTGACCACGGTGCTGCAACAGCAGCAGCGCGTCATAGATCAGCTGATTGACCGGCGCTTGACTGACGACTCCAACGATTCCACACATCTCAACGGTCCTGAATTCAAGGGAAATACTGGGCAATGGACACGGGCATCAGGCCCTTGACACTGTGCAGGCCGGCAGCCAGCCAGCCGGCCCCCACCGATACCTGCCACGCCTCTTGTTCTTTCAATGGTGTCATGTGAACCACCAGCGCCACCGCCAGCAAGATCACCAGACCCCGAAGCACACCGAACACCGCCCCCAGCACGCGGTCGACCGGGCGCAGCCCAACCTTCGCAATGCCCTGCTTGACCAGCCAGGCCACGAAAGCGGCCGCAAAGGCGGTGGCCACAAACACCACGGCAAAGCCGACGGCGTAGCGCAGCGGCTCGGCCGTCTCGCCCAGCGGCAGCCACGCGGCGACCGTATCGGCATACCACTGCGCGACAAAAAATGCCAGCACCCAACCGAGCACCGACAGCACCTCGAACACCAGCCCGCGCCACAGCCCCAGCACCACCGATGCCGCGACCACGAGCAACAGGACGATGTCGACAGGCGCCATCGCTCACAGCGTGAGTATGGCCGCGGGCAGGCCCAGCGCCTTCACCTTCGCAGCCGCCTGCTCCGCGTCGGCGCGCGAAGCAAACGGCCCCAGTCGCACACGGATGCGCTTGCCCTCGGGCGTTTCGGCCACGTGGGTGTAGGTCTTGAGGCCGGCGCGCTCCAGCCGGGTGCGCACTTCCTGAGCACGGGCCTGTTCGGCAAACGCCCCCACCTGCACCACCAGCCGCGGGGCGGCGGGCTCGGCGGACTTGCCGTCCAGCAGGGCTTGGGCACGGCCGCCGTCGGCGCTGGGTGCTGCCGGGGCCGCAGGCTTGGGCGCTTCGGCGGGCGGCTTGGGTGGCGCCACAGGGGCTTTGGCTGGCGCGGCCACGGGGGCCGGTGCAGGCGCGGGGGCCGGTGCAGGGACCGGCACGGGGGCCGGCTCCTGCCTGGGCGGCGCGGACGGGGACGACGCCACCGCCTGCTCACGCTCGTCGAGGCCATCGACCTTGACGTCGGAGGCCGGAGCCACCGGCGTGGCGGGCAAGGTGGCCACGGGCGCAGTTGGCTTGGCCGGGATGTCGATCGGGATGTCCACCGCGATCGGGCGCGGCTGGGTGTCGAACAGCAAAGGCAGGCCGATCACGCCGGCCAGCACGAGCACGCTGGCGCCGATGAGCCGGTGCCGGGCACGCCGCCGAATGGCTTCGATGGTGGGCGGCTGTGTCGGGCTGGAAGCACCCTGGCCGCCGGAACGCAGATGGAACATTTGCGGGTTTCGCTCTGGTGACGCTGCGGGGCCGGGGTGTGAGGGAGGCGGAGGGCGCAGGCTTCAGGCCTGCAGGTGCTTGGCCGCCAGCCGCGGCACGCCGTCTTGCAACACGCCACCCACGGTGAAGAAGGATCCAAAAACCACGATTCTATCAGCCGGGTCTGCCGCCGACACGGCGGCGGCCAGCGCCTCGACCGGACTGCCGTGGCGGCTGGAGGCCGTGTCCGACCGGGTGTTCGTCCCCTGCCAGATGGCGGCCAGGTCCATCGCCGTGGCGGCCCGGCCCAGGGGCAGGTCGGTGAAGTACCAGCGGTCGATCAGGGGGTTCACCCGCTCGAACATGGGGCGCAGGTCCTTGTCGGCCATGGCACCGAACACCGCGTGGGTGGTGGGGTAGAAGCCCATGGCGTCGAGGTTTTCGGCCAACGCGGCCACCGAGTGGGGGTTGTGGGCCACGTCGAGCACCAGGGTGGGCTGGCCGGGCACGATCTGGAATCGCCCGGGCAGTTCCACCAGCGCCAGCCCGGTGCGCACCGCCTGGGCGGTGACGGGCAGGCGCGGGTGCAGCGCCTCCAGCGCCGCCAGCACGCCCGCGGCGTTCACCAACTGGTTGGCCCCGCGCAGCGCAGGGTAAGCCAGGCCGCTGTAGCGGCGGTTGCGGCCGGTCCAGCCCCACTGCTGCTTGTCGCCCGCGAAATGGAAATCGCGCCCCAGGCGCCACAGGTCGGCCCCCACCTCAAGCGCACGGTCCAGCACGGTCTGCGGCGGCACCGGGTCGCTCACCACGACCGGGCGGCCGGTGCGCATGATGCCGGCCTTTTCGTAGCCGATGGACTCGCGGTCCGGCCCCAGGTACTCCATGTGGTCCAGGTCCACGCTGGTGATGACGGCGCAATCGGGGTCGAACACGTTGACCGCGTCCAGCCGTCCGCCCAGGCCCACCTCCAGGATCACCACATCCAGGCCGGCGCGCGCGAGCGTCAGCACAATGGCCAACGTCGTGAATTCAAAGTAAGTGAGCGACACCTCGGGCTGTCCGTCACCGCCACGCCGCGCTTGTTCCACCTCGGCAAAAGCGGGCACCAGATCGGCCGGGGCCACCGGGGCGCCGAGCACGCGGCAGCGCTCCTCGAAGTGCACCAGGTGGGGCGAGGTGTACACGCCGGTGCGGTAGCCGGCCTGCTGGTAGATGGCTTCCAGCATGGCGCAGGTGGACCCCTTGCCGTTGGTGCCCCCCACGGTGATGAGGGGGCACGGCAGGCGCAGGCCCTGCCCGCCGTTGAGCCGCTGCGCCACGGCGCGCACCCGGTCCAGCCCCATTTCGATGGTGGTGGGGTGCAGGCGTTCGCAATGGGCCAGCCAGTCGGCCAGGGTGGAGGGCAAAGTGGTCATCCTCGTATTGTCGCAGCCCCACACCGCCGACGACGCGGGCATCGGGCACAATGCCACGATGATCAAGGTCTATGGCATACCGAATTGCGACACGGTGAAGAAGGCCCGCGCCTGGCTGGCCGAGCGCGACGTCGCCCACGAATTCCACGACTTCAAGAAACAGGGCGTGCCGGCCGACCGGCTGCCCCACTGGAGCGCTCAGGTGGGCTGGGAGAAGCTGGTCAACCGCAAGGGCACCACCTGGCGCCAGTTGGACCCAGCGGTGCAGGCCAGCCTGACGGACGAAGCCAGCGCCCACTCGCTGATGCAACAGCACGCCAGCGTCATCAAACGGCCTGTGGTGGAATGGAGCAACGGTGCGGTGACGGTGGGTTTTTCGGCCGACGACTGGGCCGAGCGCGGCTGACAGGCCGCCCCGGGCACTGGCCCTTAAAATGGCAGGTTGACGTCGCCCCGCGCGACCGGTACCTCTTTTCACCTTCTCCCACCGGATTCCCCATGAGCACCACCCAGATCGACGGCGTGTCCGTCAACACCCAGGCCAATGTGTACTTCGATGGCAAGTGCGTCAGCCACGGCATCACCTTCCCCGATGGCACCAAGAAGTCGGTGGGCGTGGTGCTGCCCGCCACCCTGACCTTCAACACCGGCGCGCCGGAGATCATGGAATGCGTGGCCGGTGGCTGCGAGTACAAGCTCAAGGGCTCTGACGCGTGGCTGAAGTCCGGCCCCGGCGAGAAATTCAGCATCCCGGGCAACAGCAGCTTCGAGATCCGCGTGACCGAGGCCTACCACTACATCTGCCACTTCGGCTGATCGGGGAGCACCGCACATGGCCACCATCCTGCAAAACCTGCCCACCGGGCAAAAAGTGGGCATCGCCTTCTCGGGCGGCCTGGACACCTCCGCTGCCCTGCTGTGGATGAAGAACAAGGGCGCCCTGCCCTACGCCTACACCGCCAACCTGGGCCAGCCCGACGAGTCGGACTACGACGAAATTCCGCGCAAGGCCATGGGCTACGGCGCCATCCAGGCGCGCCTGATCGACTGCCGCCCGCAGCTGGCCGCCGAAGGCATTGCCGCCCTGCAGGCCGGCGCCTTCCACATCAGCACTGCCGGCATCACCTACTTCAACACCACCCCGCTGGGCCGCGCCGTGACCGGCACCATGCTGGTGGCCGCCATGAAGGAAGACGACGTCCACATCTGGGGCGATGGGTCTACCTTCAAGGGCAACGACATCGAGCGCTTTTACCGCTACGGCCTGCTGACCAACCCGGCGCTGAAGATCTACAAGCCCTGGCTGGACCAGACCTTCATCGACGAGCTGGGCGGCCGCAAGGAGATGAGCGAGTTCCTCATCGCCAACGGCTACGACTACAAGATGAGCGTGGAAAAGGCCTACAGCACCGACAGCAACATGCTGGGCGCCACCCACGAAGCCAAGGACCTGGAGCACCTCAACAGCGGCATCCGCATCGTCAACCCCATCATGGGCGTGGCGTTCTGGAAAGACGACGTGGTGGTGAAGGCCGAGGAAGTGACCGTGCGCTTTGAAGACGGCGTGCCGGTGGCACTGAACGGCCAGACCTTCGGCAGCCTGGTGGACCTGATCCTGAAAGCGAACGAGATCGGCGGCCGCCACGGCCTGGGCATGAGCGACCAGATCGAAAACCGCATCATCGAGGCCAAGAGCCGCGGCATTTACGAGGCCCCGGGCCTGGCGCTGCTGCACATTGCATACGAGCGCCTGGTCACCGGCATCCACAACGAGGACACCATCGAGCAGTACCGCATGAACGGTCTGAAGCTGGGCCGCCTGCTGTACCAGGGCCGCTGGTTCGACCCGCAGGCCATCATGCTGCGCGAAACCGCCCAGCGCTGGGTGGCCCGTGCCATCACCGGCGAGGTGACGCTGGAGCTGCGCCGCGGCAACGACTACTCGATCCTCAACACCGAGTCGCCCAACCTGACCTACGCGCCCGAGCGCCTGAGCATGGAAAAGGTGGAAGACGCGCCGTTCACGCCGCTGGACCGCATCGGCCAGCTGACGATGCGCAACCTGGACATCGTGGACACGCGCGCCAAACTGGGCGTGTACTCCAACGCCGGGCTGCTGTCGCTGGGCCAGGGCGACGACTTCCTGAAGCTGGGCCAGTAAGCACGGCCGACACCGAAGAAGGCCGGGCAACCGGCCTTTTTTATTGGGATGACCCACGACACCGCCACCCGGGGCATGCTCGCCCGGCTCATTCTGGGCCAGGTGTCGGTGCACGCCTGCATGACCGGGCTGCGGCTGGCGCTGCCGCTCTACGCGCTCCAACACGGGCACAGCGCCGCCGAGGCGGGCTTGCTGGTGGCGCTGTTCGCCGCCAGCAACGTGCTGCTGGCCTTGCCCTGGGGCCGGCTGGCCGACCGCTACGGCCTGCACCGCCCCTGGGGGCTGTCCGTGGCGATGGCGGTGGTCGGTGCCAGCGTGGCGGGCGTGGGGGCCAGCTATTGGGCCTTTGGCGGGGCCGCCCTGCTGGTGGGCGGCGCCATGGGCCTGGCACAGGTGGCGGTGCACCGGCGTGCTGGCATGGTGCAGCTGGATGCCCAGGCCCGGCGCGAACTGTGGGGCTGGCTGTCGCTGGCACCGCCGGCCGCAAACCTGTTGGGCCCGGTGCTGGCCGGCCTGCTGCTGGACCACGCCGGCGCCCAGGCGATGGACCTGCCCTCGCTGCGCTGGACCTGCGCCGCCTTGGGGGTGCTGGCCCTCTCCAGCTGGTTCTGGGTGCGTGGGGTTGCCGAGAAAGCGGGCGGCGCTGGCGCATCGGCACATGCGGCGGGCGCCAAGCGCGAACTGCTGGCCGACCGTCGCCTGCGCCGCCTGCTCATCACCGCCTGGGCGGTGGCCACCTGCTGGGACGTGCACGCCTTCGTGGTGCCCATGCTGGGCCACGAGCGCGGGTTCAGCGCCTCGGTGATCGGGGTCATTCTGGGGGCCTTTGCCCTGTCGGCCGCGCTGGCGCGCCCGTTGCTGCCCCGCCTGACGGCCGGCTGGCACGAGCACACGCTGATGTGCGGCTGCCTGCTGGCCACCGCGGCATTGCTGGCGGCCTACCCGTTCGCGCCCAACCCGTGGGTGGCGGGCGGTTTGTCACTGGTGCTGGGTTGGACCCTGGGCGCCTTGCAGCCCATGGTGCTGAGCCTGCTGCAGCAGATCACCCCGGCTGAGCGCATCGGTCAGGCCCTGGGCCTGCGGCTCATGACAGTGAGTGCCACCAGCGTGTGCATGCCGCTGTTCTTTGGCACCTCGGGCGTGGCCATCGGCATTTCGGCCATTTTCTGGGGGGCAGGCGCGATTGCGTTGATCGGCGCACGGGTGGTGTGGCAGCTTGCGCATGATCGTCCTTCGCTGTAACAGACCACCGTCCCTTTATTCTGGCGTGACTCGAAAACCCAGAATCTTCTGCCGAACCTGTTCTTGAATTCTGGCCCAGTGCGGGAGGTAGTCACGACGGTAGTTGATATAGACCAAGGCGTGAACGCCATCCCACTCCAAACTGAATCGGTGTTGATAACAACGGGCTACCTCTACAGGATACTTGCTGCAATTGATCATTGACGTCACCCGACCTTCTGAATTCCGGGCAACAAATACATCATCAATCAAACTAGGCTGCAACTTTTCAGTTGGAGGGAGGCCAGTGGCCTTGTCCACTAAACTGTATTTCTGCAAACTTGGCCATGCAGGGTCGGGCGGTTGTGGAACGTAAATAAATTTGCCATTGCGCAAACCATCGGCCAAAGTTGCCCTGACGTTGCGATCCAGTGCCCCATTGCCAAGATAGTTTTCCCCGGAGGTAATGCCAAAATCCATCCAGTCGGTGTTGCGTATGGTTTTAGATTTCATGTCCCGCCACATTTCGGGACCGGACAGTGTCGCCATGTCTGGGTAACGAAACCTCACACGAAAGCTGGTCAGTTTGGAGTTGCTGGTCCGCTCGGGCACAAGGCCATCGCGCTTGCCGGCCCAACCCGTATCACCCTCATATTCCACATACTCGGCCATGTGACGAGGAATCAGTACCGTCATGCCGCCCAAGTCGCCCACCACGTCTTTGGGTGTGTACTGAGCTGCAACCATTTGCGGTGGGACGAAGCCAAAGATCGACGCTGTCATGACCTTGGCCATCTGCCAAAACAGCCAACCGAACAGCAGGAAAATGCCGATCAACAAAACTACCACCCAACGCCCCCGGCCTTGGGGGTGCGGCGGTTTTGGCTCGCTGGTTATCACGATGATCGTAGTTCGCTCTTCAGGGGTGGGTTGTTCGCAGTGCGTTCCCACGGCAGTACCTTACTGGATGGGTGTAGCACTTGATTAACAACCTCGCCTTTATGTCAGTTTACGCAGTTCAGGTCGAGGTGTCTCTCCCCCATTTAGGGGAGCCATGCAGTCGGTCAGTGCAAGGCTTTAACCCACTGCACCACATCCGCTGCCATGCGCTCAGTAGCCTTAGGCGCCCGCAAATCGCCCGCCAGCACGTGCTGGCCCACCGCCTCGCTGTAATCCACCGCCACCAGTGTTTTGCTTTCGGCCCCGATGCGAGGGAACAGCGCCTTGGTTTCCTGCGGATCGACCGTCTGGTCGCCTTCCGAGTACAGCGCCAGCACGGGGGCCCGCAAGCCCGACAGATCGCTTTCGCGCACGTGTTTGACCAGGGCCATCATGGGAAACAGCGCACGGGTGGGGTACACCTGCGTCCAGGCGTGGTTCTGGGCCTCGTCTGCATCCGGCTGTCCCCGGGTGTCGCCTTCCAGGCGCAGCGCCAGTTCGCGCCCCCAGGGCTGGTTGATCAGCTCGGATTTCTTGTCCTTGGGGCCGTAGTTGGGCGAGATCAGCACGTAACCGGCCACGCCCTGCCCTTCGGGCCGCGCACCCAGCCACGTGGCCAGCGTGGCGCCGGTGGACACGCCGATCACGAGCACCCGCTCGCCCAGCCGCTCGCCCACGCGCACGGCCTCCACCGCATCGGCCAGCCAGTCCTGCACCGTGGGCTCGCCCATGGCCTCGGTGGTGCGGCCGTGGCCCGCCAAGCGCGTGTAAAACAGGTTGGCGCCCAGCCGCTGGGCCACCGTTTCGGCCAGCGGTGCCGTTTCCAGCCGCGATGCGGTGAAACCGTGCAGGTACACCACCGCCCAGGGGGTGCGTTCCCCCGGCGTGCCGTGCCACACCACCTGCTTGTGCAAACCGCTGCGGATGTCGGGGTAGGCCGCCTCCGAACGCGCCAGCCAATCGTCCAGCTGTACCACCGCGGGCGGTGCCTCGCGTGGGGCGGGTTCGTCGGGGCCGAAGGCGTTCTTCGGCCCCAGAAAGTACACCGCCAGCGCCAACACAAACCCGAACAGCACCGCGCGCGCGGTAGGCGACGGCGTGCGCCGCTGAATTGCTGAATGCACCATGAATTCCCTCAAAGCGAAAAACGCGTCACACCACCACCGGCTCCGGCTCCAGCCGGATGCCAAACCGCTCGTACACGCTGGTCTGGATGGCCTTGGCCAGGGTCATCACCTCGCCACCGGTGCACGGGTGCTCGGCATCGCCCCGGTTCACCAGCACCAGGGCCTGCTTGTCGTACACGCCGGCATGGCCCACGGTCTTGCCCTTCCAGCCGCAGGCGTCGATCAGCCAGCCCGCGGCGAGCTTGATGCTGCCGTCCGGCATGGGGTAGTGCACCACCTTCGGGTCGCGGCCGATGATGTCGGCGCACTGCTCGGGCGTCACGGTGGGATTCTTGAAGAAGCTGCCGGCGTTACCGATGACGGCCGGATCGGGCAGCTTGGCGCGACGGATGTCACAGATCCAGTCGAACACCTGCTGGGCCGAGGGCGCCTGGATGCCGGTGTCGGCCATCTTGCGCTCCAGGTCCAGATAGCCGAGTTCGGGCTTCCAGGCCTTGGGCAGCCAGAACCGCACCCGGGTGATGAAGGCCCGGCCAGCCAGCCCAAACCCCTTGTCGCCTGCCCGGGCGTGCTTGAACACCGAGTCGCGGTAGCTGAAGCCGCACTGGGCGGCGTCCAGGGTGAACGACTGCCCGGTTTCGAGGTCCACCGCGTCGAGGGAATGGAAGCGGTCCTGCAGCTCCACGCCGTAGGCGCCGATGTTCTGCACCGGCGCCGCCCCCACGGTGCCCGGGATCAAGGCCAGGTTTTCCAGGCCGGGCCAGCCCTGGGCCAGCGTCCACGCCACGAAAGCGTGCCAGCCTTCGCCGGCACCGGCTTCCACCAGCCAGCCCTGGTCGGTTTCGCGCACCAGTCGGCGCCCGGCGATTTCCACCTTCAACACCAACGGCCGCAAGTCCCCGGTCAGCACGATGTTGCTGCCCCCGCCGAGCACGAACACATCGTCCCAGCGCCAGTCGGGGTGGCGAATCAAGGCCAGCAGCTCGTCTTCCGAGCCGATGCGCGCCAGGCGATGCGCCCGCGCGGCAATGCCAAAGGTGTTGAGGCGCTGGAGCGCCACGTTTTTCTCGACTAACATGCGCGGATTGTCTCATTCGTACCAGAGTACCCATGCCTTCTTTTGACACCAAGCTCGAAGCCGATTTTGTAGAAGTGAAGAACGCCGTCGAGAACACGGCGAAGGAAATCGGCACCCGCTTCGACTTCAAAGGCACCAGCGCCGCCGTCGAGCTCAAGGACAAGGACATCATCCTGTACGGCGACGCCGACTTCCAGCTGCAGCAGGTGGAAGACATCCTGCGCAACAAGCTCACCAAGCGCAACGTGGACGTGCGCTTCCTGGACGCCGGCAAGGTGGAAAAGATCGGCGGCGACAAGGTCAAGCAGGTCGTGAAGGTGCGCAACGGCATCAGCACCGAAGACGGCAAGAAGATCCAGCAGCTGATCAAGAACAGCAAAATGAAGGTGCAGGCCGCCATCCAGGGCGATGCGGTGCGCATCACCGGCGGCAAGCGCGACGACCTGCAGGCAGCGATCGCACTGATCCGCGCCGAGATGAAAGACCTGCCCCTGAGCTTCGACAACTTCCGTGACTGACACCCGCCCCGCCCGCCCCATGCTCCTGGCCGCGCTGATCGCGGCCGGTTTGGGGATGGGTGTGCCGGTGCTCGCGCAGACAGTGGACTTGGTGGGCCTGAGTGCCGGCCGTGCCCTGCTGGTGGTGGACGGCGGCTCACCGCGCTTTGTCAGCGCCGGCGACAGCGTCGGGGGCGTGCGGGTGTTGAGCGTGGCGGGCGACCATGCGGTGGTCGACGTGCAAGGCGAGCGGCGCACCTTGCGCCTCGGTGGGGGCCCTGTGGCCGCTCCCGTGGCTGCGCCGACCCGGCGCATCACCCTCATGGCCGATGGCGGCGGGCATTTCACCAGCCCGGGGCGCATCAACGGCCAGCCGGTGCAGTTCCTTGTGGACACCGGCGCCACGGTGCTCACCCTGAGCGAGTCCCAGGCGGCGCGCATCGGCCTGAACTACCGCGCTGGCCAACGCATCCGCGTGCGAACCGCCAACGGCGAGATCACCGGCCACCAGGTCCAGCTCACCGCGGTGGAGGTGGACGGCCACACCAGCTACAACGTGGCGGCGGTCGTGCTGCCCGCCGACCTCCCCTATGTGCTGCTCGGCAACAGCTTCCTGTCGCGCTTTCGCCTGCAGCGAGACGAGGGCCACCTGACGCTGGAGCCCAAGTACTGACCGAACGCCCATGAATTTCAGCCCACAATCCGACCCGGCCTATGGCGTGATGGCACACTGGATGCAGCAGTGGTCCGACCTGGAGACCCGGCTCGCGGCCCTGCTGCTGGCACCGGGCGCCCAACCCGACTTCCCCAGCCGGCTCGACGCACTGCACCAGCAGGCCCATGGTCTGCTGATGCTGGATGCCGACAGCTCGCTTTACTGGCTGTTCCAGCTGGCCGCCAGCTCCACCGTGGCCTACAGCGCGTCGCACGCCATGGTCTGCTGGGCCCTGTGCCAGCAGGTGGCCGACGAGCTGGGCCGCCCGGCCAGCGAGCGCGACAGCCTGGCCCGCGCCGCCCTCACGATGAACCTGTCGATGACCCGGCTGCAGGACACCCTGGCCGAGCAGCCCACGCCACCGACGCCGGAACAGCGGGCGCTGATCGACACCCATGCCGCGCGCAGCGCCCAGTGGCTGCGCGAACTGGGCGTGACCAACCCACTGTGGCTTGACACGGTGGAGCAGCACCACCTGGCCGATCCCGCCCTGCCCATGGCCGCCCGCATCCTGCAGGCGATGGACCGCTACGCCGCGTTGATCAGCCCGCGCGAGTCACGCCCCGGCCAGTGCGTGGTCGATTCGGCCCGCCACATGCTGGTCAAGCCCGGGCACAAGCTGGACGACGTGGGGCAGGCCCTGCTGCGCGCGCTGGGCATCTGCCCGCCGGGCACCTTTGTGCGGCTGGCCGACGAACGCGTGGCGGTGGTATTGCGGCGCTCCGGCCGTCCGGGCGAGCCCTGGGTGGCCTCGGTGCTAGACGCGCACGGCACGCCGGTGGTGGAGCCCGAACTCATCGACACCGGCCACGACGGCCAGGGGATCGAAGCCGCGCTGGTGACGCGCACCGTGCGGGTGCGCCTCAATCACCCCCGGCTGCTGCAGCTCTCGCGCATGGCGGTGCACCACTGAAAGGGGCTTCGCGCCCCTCTCACTTCTTGCTGCCGATGCGGCTTTCCTGACCTGCCAGCAGGCGCTGGATGTTGGCGGCGTGGCGCCACAGCAGCAGCACCCCCATGGCGGCGATGGCCAGCCCCACCGGCCCCGACGTTTCCCACGCCACGCCACCGCCAAACAGGTAGAAGAACGGTGCAAACACCGCGGCCACGATCGCCGCCAGCGACGAGTACCGGAAGAACACCGCCACCAGTACCCAGCTGGCCAGCACCGCCAGGCCCAGCCAGGGCTGCAGCCCGATCAGTACCCCGGCGGCCGTGGCCACGCCCTTACCGCCCTTGAAGCCAAAGAACACCGGGAACAGGTGCCCCAGAAAAGCCGCCAGGCCGACCATCGCGAGCGTGCCCTCGCCCAAGCCCCAACCAGGCCCCCACTGAGCCACCACCCACACCGGCAGCCAGCCCTTGGCCGCATCGAGCAGCAGCGTCACCGCCGCCGCCGCCTTGTTGCCGGAGCGCAGCACGTTGGTGGCTCCCGGGTTCTTGCTGCCATAGGTGCGCGGGTCGCTCAGCCCCATGAGGCGGCTGACCACGACCGCGAAAGACAGAGACCCCACCAGGTAGGCCGCCAGCACCGCCACGACCACCATCCATTCACCCATCGAACTACTCCAGATTCGTATTTTGAAAGCGCGAGCTTAACGCACCCTACTCCTCGATGGCGCAATGCACGGGCGTGGCGCCCAGCAGCTGCACGCACACCTCGGGGGCGATGCCCACCAGGTAGCCCCGCCGCCCGCCGTTGAGCCAGATGCGAGGCAACTCGAGGATGGTGCTTTCGATGTAGACCGGCATGGCCTTGCGCGTACCGAACGGCGACGTGCCGCCGACCAGGTAGCCGCTGTGCCGGTTGGCCACCTCGGGCTCGCACGGCTCCACCGACTTGGCGCCGATCTGCCGCGCCAGGTTCTTGGTCGACACCGTGCGGTTGCCGTGCATCAGCACCACCAGCGGCGCCGCCGACTGGTCCTGCATGATCAGCGTCTTGACCACCGCGAACGGCTCCAGCCCCAGCACCGCCGCGCTGTGCTGGGCACCGCCGTGCTCCACGTACTCGTAGGGGTGCTCGGTGAACGGCACCCCGTTTGCGCGCAGCAGCGCGGTGGCGGGGGTTTCCGACACGTGTCCCTTCTTGGCCATCGTCACACGGCGGGGTCGCGGTTTTCCCAGCGGATCTGGTCGATGGCTTTGAGCAGCTCGGGCGCAAGCTGCGTGCCCCAGGCGTCCAGACACTCGTCGAGCTGGGCCACCGAGGTCACGCCGATGATGGTGCTGGCCACCTGCCACTTGGTGTAGCAGAAGGCCAGCGCCAGCCGGGTCGGTGTCAGGCCGTGCTCGCGCGCCAGCGCGCTGTAGCGGCGGGCCGCAGCCAGCGCCTCGGGCCGCCCCCAGCGCTGCTTGCGCATCGATTCGAACAGCGCCATGCGGCCGGCCGGGGCCTGGGGCCCCTCGAGGCCGGTCTCGTCGTACTTGCCGGTGAGCAGGCCAAACGCCAGCGGCGAATAGGCCAGCAGCGACACGCCCAGGCGGTGCATCGTCTCGTCGAGCCCGTTTTCCACCGAGCGGTTGAGCAGGCAATAAGGGTTTTGCACCGTGGCCACGCGGGGCAAGCCATGTTGCTCGGCCAGGCGCACGAACTCGTGCACCCCGTAGGCGGTTTCGTTGGACAGACCGACCGCGCGGACCTTGCCCGCCCGCACCAGCTCGCCCAGGGCGTCGAGCTGCTCGTGCAGCGAGGCGCAGGGCTTGTCTTTGGTCGGGTCGAAGTACAGCTGGCCGAACACCGGCACGTTGCGCGCGGGCCAGTGGATCTGGTAGAGGTCGATCACGTCGGTCTTGAGGCGGCGCAGGCTGCCGTCACAGGCGGCCAGGATCTCGGCCTTGGTCAGGCCCGACTGATCGCCCCGGATCCAGGGCATGCCGCGCGACGGGCCCGCCACCTTGGTGGCCAGAACGACCCGTTCGCGCACGCCGGGACGGCGCGCCAGCCATTCGCCAATGATGGACTCGGTGGCCCCACAGGTCTCGGCCCGGGCGGGCACGGCGTACATCTCGGCGGTGTCGATGAAGTTCACCCCGCGCTCCAGCGCGCGGTCGAGGATGGCGTGGGCGGCGTCCTGCGCCACCTGCTCGCCGAAAGTCATGGTGCCCAGGCACACCTGGGTGGCCTGCAGGCCGCTGCGGCCGAGCTCGACGGTAGGCAAAGTGGTTGTGGTCATGAAAGGCTGTGGTGAGGATGAAATGCAGACAGGATTATCGTGACTGTGCCCGGGCTTCTTCCTGCAGGCGCAGCACGCGGCGCTGCACCTTGCCGGTGGTGGTCATGGGCAGCGAGTCGATGAACTCGATCTCCTTGGGGTACTCGTACGGCGCCAGCCGTCCCTTGACGTGGGCCTGCAGGTCGGCCACGAGCGGCGGGTCGAATTCGCTGGCCGGGTCGGCGCAGGTGACCCGCCTCGCGGCCGCGTCTGGCGCCAGCACCACGTAGGCCTTCACCACCGCGCCCCGCTCGGCATCGGGCTTGGGCACCACGGCTGCGTTGGCCACCGCCGGGTGTTTGACCAGGCAGTTTTCGATCTCGCTCGGGCCGATGCGGTAGCCCGCGGCCTTGAACACGTCGTCGGCGCGGCCCTGGTACCAGAGGTAGCCATCGGCGTCGCACAGCGCCAGGTCGCCTGTGCGGCACCAGCTGTCGGCGGGGTCGCCGGTGAACTTGGCGCGCGTGGCGGCTTCGTTGTTCCAGTAGCCTAGGAAGAACACCGGGTCGGGCGTGCCATGCACGTCGCGCCGGTGCACGGCCACCTCGCCCACGGTACCGGGGGGGCACTCGTGGCCGTCCTCGTCGATCACCGCCACCCGGTGCCCCGGGTAGCCCTTGCCCATACTGCCCGGGCGCGCCGGCCACAGGCGGGCGCAGTTGCCGACGATGTAGTTCACCTCGGTCTGGCCGAACATCTCGTTGACGGTGACCCCAAGCTGCTCCTGGCAATAGGCAAATACGGCGTCTCCCACCGCCTCGCCCGCGCTCATGATGGCCTGCAGGTGCAAGCGGTAGCGGCTGCGGGGTACCGGCTCGGCCTTCATCATGGCCTTGAGCGCGGTGGGGAACAGGAAGGTGTGCGTCACGCGGTGGCGCTGCAGCAGTTCGAACGCGGCCTCGGGGCTGAAGCGCCCGTTGTACGCCACGATGGGCCGCCCGAAGTACAGCGTGGGCAACAGCGCGTCCATCAGGCCGCCGGTCCAGGCCCAGTCGGCCGGGCTCCAGAACACGGCGTCGCTCTGGCAACGCGCGTCCCAGGGGTCGAAACCGAACCAGTTCTGGCTGCACACGAAGCCGGTCAGGTTACCGATCAGCGCGCGGTGCGGAATGAGCGCGCCCTTGGGGTTGCCGGTGGTGCCGCTGGTGTAGATCAGCACGGCGGGTTCGTCGGCGGCGGTGTCCACCAGCTCGAAGCGTCGGCGCACGCCGGGGGCGCCCTGGGGCCAGTCGATCACGTCCGGGTCGAAACTGCCGGTCAGGCCCACCACATGCCGCAGCGCCGGGCAGCGCTCGCGGACCGCCACCACCGCGGGGCCGGTGACATCGTCCACCAGGGCCACCACCGCCGCGCTGTCCTGCAGGCGGTATTCGAGTGCTTCGGGGCCAAACAGCTGCGACAGCGGCATGGCCACCGCCCCCATTTGGAGCACCGCGATGTAGGCCACTGCCGTCTCGAAGCGCTGCGGCAGCACGATCGCCACCCGGTCGCCGCGCCGTACCCCCAACAGCCGCAAGCCGTTGGACAAGCGGTTGGCGGCCTCCTGCAATTCGGCATAGCTGTGGTGACGGGCCGGCTGCCCCGGGGTCTCGGCCACCACCGCGGTGCGTTCGGCGGTCTTGCGCCGGTCGGCCCAGCGCCGGGCGCACACCTGGGCCATGTTGAAGCGTTCGGGCACGGCCCAGCGGAATGCGGTGTGCACCTGGGTGTAGGCGTCTGGAATGGCGGGGCGGGTTTTGTCTCTGCCTTGACTGCGGGCCATTGCGTGTCTCCTCAATAATGTTCGGAATGTATCAAGTCCGCCACCCCTCACGCAGCGAGTTTGTCGCCATTCGTTCACACAGCTACCACGTCCGCCTGTGGGGTAACCCCGCCAGGAAGCAGCCACCGTTGTTCCTGCTGCACGGCTGGATGGACGTGGGAGCGTCCTGGCAGTTCGTGGTGGACGCGCTCCCGCCCGAGTGGCTGGCCGATCGATGGGTGATCGCGCCCGACTGGCGCGGCTTTGGTCTGTCGCGCGAGCGGCACGTGCGCGAGGGCGAGGTACCGGCCTGCTACGGCATGGCCGACCACTATTTCTTTGCCGATTACCTGGGTGACCTCGACGCCCTGATCGACCACTGCCTGCAGGTGCTGGGCGTCCCGGAGAGCACCCCCGTGGACCTGGTGGGTCACAGCATGGGGGGCAACGTCGTCATGACCTACGGCGGGGTGCGCCCGGCGCGGGTACGGCGACTGATCAACCTGGAAGGCTTCGGCATGCCCGCCAGCCGGCCGGCCCAGGCCCCGGGCCGCTACGCCCGCTGGCTCGACGAGCTCAAGGCCCTGCGGCAGGGCGGGCTGGGGCTGAAGGCCTACGACAGCCTGGATGGCGTGGCCCGCCGCCTCATGAAAACCAACCGCCGCCTGGGAGCCGACAAGGCCCAGTGGCTCGCCAGCCATTGGGCGGCCCGCAACGCCGAGGGGCAGTGGGCGGTGCTGGGCGACGCGGCCCACAAGGTCATCAGCGCCCAGTTGTACCGGCTCGACGAAATGCAGGAGGTGTTCCGGCGCATCACCGCGCCGGTGCTGGCCGTGGAAGCCAGCGACGACAGCCTGGCCCAGTGGTACACCCAGGGCGAGCACACCCTGGCCCAGTACCACGACCGCCTGCAGGCCGTGCCCGATTGCCGCACCGCCGTGGTGGACGACGCCGGCCACATGCTCCACCACGACCAACCCGCGGCGGTGGCCAGGCTGATTGCCGACTTTCTACGCTGATGGCGCGGGGGCGTGAGAAAATCTGCGGTTTTCACAGATACAAAGACCGCACACCATGGAAGCCGAACGCCTCAACGCCATCCAGAACCGCCTGACCGACCTCAGCAGCCGCGTGGTCGAGTTACGGAGGTATCTTTGACTACGATGCCAAGGCCCTGAAGCTCAGCGAAGTCAACGCCGCGCTCGAAGACCCCACCGTCTGGGACAACCCCAAGCGCGCCCAAGACCTGGGCAAGGAAAAGAAAACGCTCGAAGACGTGGTCGTGGTGCTCGACCGTCTGAGCGGTGAGCTGTCCGACAACACCGAGCTGTTCGAAATGTCGGCCGCCGAAGACGACGACGCCGGCCTTGAAACCATCGAAGCCGAAGCCGAAGCCCTGGCTGCCGACGTGGAAAAGCTCGAGTTCCGCCGCATGTTCAACCAGCCGGCCGACCCGAGCAACTGCTTCCTCGACATCCAGGCCGGCGCCGGCGGCACCGAAGCCTGCGACTGGGCCAGCATGCTGCTGCGCCAGTACACCCGCTACGCCGAACGCAAAGGCTTCAAGGCCACGCTGGAAGACATCACCGACGGCGACACCGCCGGCATCAAGAGCGCCACGCTCAAGATCGAGGGCGAGTACGCCTACGGCCTGCTGCGCACCGAAACCGGCGTGCACCGCCTGGTGCGCAAGAGCCCGTTCGACAGCTCCGGCGGCCGCCACACCTCGTTCGCGTCCGTCTTTGTGTACCCCGAAGTCGACGACTCGGTCGAAATCAACATCAACCCCGCCGACGTGCGCGTGGACACCTACCGCGCCAGCGGTGCCGGTGGCCAGCACATCAACAAGACCGACTCGGCCGTGCGCCTGACGCACATCCCGACCGGCATCGTGGTGCAAAGCCAGGACAGCCGCAGCCAGCACAGCAACCGCGACCTGGCGTGGCAGCGCCTGCGCTCCAAGCTGTACGACTACGAAATGCGCAAGCGCATGGAAGCCCAGCAGAAGCTGGAAGACACCAAGACCGACGTGGGCTGGGGCCACCAGATCCGCTCCTACGTGCTGGACCAGAGCCGCATCAAGGACCTGCGCACCAACGTCGAAATCTCCAACACCCAGAAAGTGCTCGACGGCGATTTGGACGCCTTCATCGAAGCCTCTCTGAAACAAGGCGTCTGACCCATGACCTCCCTGCGTGAAGGCCCCACCACCGTGGTGAAGCGCGAAGACTACGCCGCACCGGCGTACCTCATCGACACCGTCGACCTGACCTTTGACCTCGACCCCGCCAAGACCCGCGTGCTCAACCGCATGCGCGTTCGCCGCAACCCCGCCGTGACCGCCCAGCCGCTGCGGCTCGACGGCGAAGACCTGAACCTGGCGCGCGTGCTGGTGAACGGCGCGGGCACCAGCTTCAAGATGGACGGCAACCAGCTGGTGCTGGAAAAACTGCCCGAAGGCGACGAGGCGTTCGAGCTCGAGATCTTCACCACCTGCGCCCCGGCCAAGAACACCCAGCTCATGGGCCTGTACGTGAGCCAGGGCACCTTCTTCACGCAGTGCGAGGCCGAGGGTTTCCGCCGCATCACCTACTTCCTGGACCGCCCGGACGTGATGGCCAGCTACACGGTGACGCTGCGCGCCGACCAAGCCACCTACCCGGTGCTGCTGAGCAACGGCAATCTGGTGGGGCACGGCGCGCTGGAAGGCGGCCGCCACTTTGCCAAGTGGGTGGACCCCCACAAGAAACCCTGCTACCTGTTCGCCCTGGTGGCGGGCAACCTGGTGCACCGCGAGCAAAAAATCATCAGCCGCAGCGGCACCGAGCACACGCTGCAGGTTTACGTGCGCCGCGGCGACCTCGACAAGACCGAGCACGCCATGAACTCCCTCATGGCCTCCATCGCGTGGGACGAGGCCCGCTTCGGCCTGCCGCTGGACCTGGAACGCTTCATGATCGTCGCCACCAGCGACTTCAACATGGGCGCGATGGAAAACAAGGGCCTGAACATCTTCAACACGAAGTACGTGCTGGCCAGCCCTGCCACCGCCACCGACACCGACTTTGCCAACGTGGAAAGCGTGGTGGCCCACGAATACTTCCACAACTGGACCGGCAACCGCGTCACCTGCCGCGACTGGTTCCAGCTGAGCCTGAAGGAAGGCCTGACCGTCTTCCGCGACCAGGAATTCAGCATGGACATGGCGGGCAGCCCGTCGGCCCGCGCCGTCAAGCGCATCGAAGACGTGCGCGTGCTGCGCACCGCCCAGTTCCCGGAAGACGCCGGCCCCATGGCCCACCCGGTGCGCCCCGACCAGTACGCCGAAATCAACAACTTCTACACCGTCACCGTCTACGAAAAAGGCGCCGAGGTGGTGCGGATGCAGCAGGCCCTGGTCGGTAACGGCCAGTCCGATCCCTTCGGTCGCGAAGGCTTCGCCCGGGGCATGAAGCTCTACTTCGAGCGCCACGACGGCCAGGCCGTGACCTGCGACGACTTCGCCCAGGCCATGGCCGATGCCAACCCCGACAGCGACCTGGCCCGCCTGCTGCCGCAGTTCAAGCGTTGGTACAGCCAGGCTGGCACACCACGGGTGAAGGCCGACGGGGTGTACAACGCCGTCGAGCGCACCTACACCCTGACCTTGTCGCAAAGCTGCCCGGCCACCCCGGGCCAGGCGGTGAAAGAGCCCTTTGTCATCCCCGTGGCGCTGGGCCTGCTCGACGCACAGGGCCGCGAGCTGCCCCTGCAGCTGGCCCACTGGAGCCACGCAGAAACCGGCACCCGCACCCTGGTGCTGACCCAGGCCAGCGAAACCTTCACCTTTGTGAACGTGGACAGCGAACCCGTGCCGTCATTGCTGCGCGGCTTCAGCGCCCCGGTGATTCTGGAACACGGCTACACCGACGCCCAGTTGCTGACGCTGCTGGCCCACGACAGCGACCCGTTCAACCGCTGGGAAGCGGGCCAGCGCCTGGCGCTGCGCTGCGCCCTGGCTGCCATCGGTGCCCAAGGCCCGGTGCACACCGAGGTGCTGGACGCCGCCTACCTGGACGCCATGCGCGCCGTGCTGCGCCACCCCGAGCTGGACGCCGCCTTCAAGGAACTGGTGCTGACGCTGCCGGCCGAAACCTACATGGCCGAGCAGCTCGACGTGGTGGACCCACAGCGCATCCACGCGGTGCGCGAGGCCATGCGCAACCAGCTGGCCCATGCCCTGCACGACGACTGGGTACACGCCTACGAGGCCCACAAGGACAACGGCGCCTACCGGGCCGATGCGGTCTCCAGCGGTCGCCGCGCACTGGCCGGCCTGGCGCTGCAGATGCTCTGCCTGGCCGCCCACGACAACGGCAACCCCGTGTGGCCCGGCAAGGCCTACCAGCGCTTCAAGGACGCCGGCAACATGACCGACCGCTTCAACGCCCTGCAGGCGCTGGTGGTGAGCGGCCATGCGCTGGCGCAGGAGGCCCTCAAGCGTTTCCACGCCCAGTTCCAGCGCGACGACCTGGTGCTGGACAAGTGGTTTGCCCTGCAAGCGGGCGCGCCCGACCGCGGCGGCAACATCCTGCCGCAGGTGCGCCAGCTGATGCAGCACCCCGACTTCCACCTGCGCAACCCCAACCGGGCGCGCAGCGTCATCAGCACGTACTGCCACGCCAACCCGGGCGCGTTCCACCGTGCCGACGCGGCCGGCTACGTGTACTGGCGCGAACGCGTGCTGGAAATCGACGGGTTCAACCCGCAGGTGGCCGCGCGGCTGGCCCGCGCACTCGACCGCTGGAAGAAGCTGGCCGAGCCCTACCGCAGCGCCGCCCGCGAGGCCATTGCCCGCGTGGCCGCCCACGAAACGCTCAGCAACGACGTGCGCGAGGTCGTCACCCGCGCACTGGCCGACTGACCCCCGCTTGCAAGGAACCGGCATGCATTCACGCCCCTCCCTCACCCGCTACCTGGTCGAGCAGCAGCGCGTCCATGGCCTCATCCCACCCGAGCTGCGGCTGCTCATTGAAGTGGTGGCCCGAGCTTGCAAGCGCATCTCCATCAGCGTCAACAAGGGCGCCCTGGGCGAAATCCTGGGCAGCGCCGAGAGCGAAAACGTCCAGGGCGAAGTCCAGAAAAAGCTCGACATCATCGCCAACGAGGTACTGATCGACGCCAACGAATGGGGCGGCCACCTTGCCGCCATGGCGTCGGAGGAAATGGAGGGCATCTACGTGGTGCCCAACCGCTACCCGCAAGGCGAATACCTGCTGCTGTTCGATCCGCTGGACGGCTCCAGCAACATCGACGTGAACGTGAGCATCGGCACCATTTTTTCGGTGCTGCGCCGCCGCAACGAGGACCCGACGCGTGTGGACCCGGTGTGCGAAACTGACTTCCTGCAGGCCGGGCACCAGCAGGTGGCAGCCGGCTACTGCCTGTACGGCCCGCAGACCACGCTGGTGCTGACGGTGGGCAACGGCGTGGCCATGTTCACGCTGGACCGCGAACAGGGATCGTGGGCACTGACCCAGGAGAACGTGCAGATCCCGGTGGACACCAAGGAATTCGCCATCAACATGAGCAACATGCGCCACTGGGACGCCCCGGTCAAGCGCTATGTGGACGAGTGCCTGGCCGGCAAAGAAGGCCCGCGCGGCAAAGACTTCAACATGCGCTGGATCGCCTCCATGGTGGCCGATGTGCACCGCATCCTCACGCGCGGCGGCATTTTCATGTACCCGTGGGACAAGCGCGAACCCAACAAGCCTGGCAAGCTGCGCCTGATGTACGAGGCCAACCCCATGGGCTGGCTGGTGGAGCAGGCCGGGGGCGCCGCGACCAATGGCCGCCGACGGATCCTGGACATCGTGCCGACACAGCTGCACGAGCGGGTCAGCGTCATCCTCGGCTCGAAAAATGAGGTGGAACGGGTGACGTCGTACCACATGGAGTCTTGAGCGCCACGCTATAATCTTGGACTGTTCTGAAGGGCACTGCCCGCAGAGGGCCGGAATAGCTCAGTCGGTAGAGCAGCTCATTCGTAATGAGAAGGTCGGGGGTTCGATTCCTCTTTCCGGCACCAATAAAATCAAGCACTTAGCCCGGTCATCCGGGCTTTTTGCTTTCTAGATCCCAGCCGATGTAACGGCGGATGTAAGCGGATTTTTGCGAACACCATCCCCAAACCCTTACCTAAACCTTGGCAGTTGGACGGCGGCGCCATTCCTTGATTGGGCCTACACTGCACATTGGCTGGGGTTCTTGGTTACCGGGCTGCGGGGAATTGGACCCCGCTGAGTCCGGTGCCTTGTAACTCCAGCCACCACAGCTTGTCTGCCGCTCTTGCCTGTGTTTGGAAACTTTGGAAACTCAGATGCCGTCTTTGGGGTGTTTGTCTTGTTCTGAGTTGGGGGGTCTTGTCGGCAGCGGCATCACCTCGCCGGGCTTGACTATGTACGGCTTCGGTGGGTCATAAATCATCCCTGGTGGTAGCGCCTTCCCATCCGGGCCAAGAATCGGCAAAGGTACGACTTTCACGGCTCGGCCTCCTTGCTGGGCGGCTGCGGTTGGGGATGGGCCTTCGGCGGGTCGGCTCGCTTCAGGTCGGCCAGTGTTTGCCTGTCACGCTCACCCAGCGGGCCACCGGCCAGCATCGTGCGCAGCAGGCCCACCCCCTCGGGTGTTTTCCAGATTCGGCGGGCTTGCTCGTTCATTAGGGCTCGGAGCTCTGCTTTTGCTGGGCATGACGCAGGGCTTTCATCGCCATGAACCTTGTTGCCATCTCCACGGCTTGCGGGCTGGGCTGTTTACCGCCTTTGCTCAGGACTCTTTCATGCAGAAGGCTCTCGGCGGCTTTCTGTAGCTGCGCCAGTGACGGGGTGGGTTTTGGCTCGGTGTTCATGTGGTGCGGTCCTTGTCGGTCACACCATCGTACTGCGCCAGCTCGTCAGCGCAGTGTCAGGCGGCTTCGGCCAGCCCCTGCACTTGCGGGCGGTAGGTCTCGCCACGCATCACGCGCTCCAGGGCCTCGCTCTCGGCCTGGGTGAACTGTTGCCGGGTGCGCAGCTTGTGCATCAGCGCCATGCCCTGGGGGGACTCCCAGAATGCGCGGGCCTCGGGTGTCAGTGCCCGGTCACGGGTGCGCGGTGTGATGGGCTCCAGCATGTGAGGCTGCAACATGACCGAATCTCGCGGGTCCGCACTGAAGCGCAGCACCACTCGCTGGAAGTGGTCATGCTTGCTCTCTGCGCCTTGATGCTTGATGACGATGCCAATGCGCCCACTTGGGGTGCGGGCCAGGGTGCCAGGTGGGAAGTCGTCCATGTCGTAACCCCGTGCCATGTGAGCCTCCTGTAAGGCCAGGATTTTCAGGGGACACAATGTGTGCAACGGACATTGGAACGACTCAAGCGGCCGGAGCCAGTTGCCGGTTCAGCTTCAGAAGAATGAGCGGGCCGCCTGCCTTGCGTGCGGCTGCAAGGCGTTCGGCGTAGCTTGCCCGCTCGGATTCTGTGGCCTGGTCGTCAGGACGATGAAGCACGTTTGCCCGAAGCGCGCCAACCGATGCCGCGCCCGCCTCCAGCTCACTGACTCGTCGTTCAAGAGTTCGCACGGTCCGCCTCCTTCTTCATCATCTCGGCCCAATCTTCGTAGGTCATCACCTCGGGCACCAGCAGGACGGCGCCGGTCATCCCATCGCGGCGGGCGCGCTCCAGCGCCTCGTCCTGGGTCTCGTTCGGTCCATACGTCACCACGCCAGATACGGGGCGGCCAGCAACGCGGCCACGCTCCAGCGCCTGCAGTCGGGTTTTCAGGTTGTCGGCCATGTCATACCCCTTTCTTCGCGTGTTCGGCTTCCAGCGCCTCGATGCGGGCCGTCAGCTCGTCAATCTCGGAGACGCGGGCCAGTGCACCGATGGCACTCAGCAGCGAAGCGCCTTGACCCGGCGCCAGCTCTCCAGCGGCCACCGCCTTCAGCACGGCGCGCCCTTGGTCTGTCAGGCTTCCGTCTGGCAGGGTCAGCGGCTGGGCGGGCTCCATGGCTCGCAGTGGCGCCACGGTGCGCTCTAGCAGCAGGCGAGCGGCGCCCACGTCACCAGTCAGGGCCTTCGTCACCAGTGCTTGCACCAGCTCAGGAACATGCGCGGCAATGGCTGCGCGGATGTGGGCCACCTTCCCGGTGCCTGCAGGGCGGCCCTTCGGGTTGCCACTCTCCCCAGCTTTCCAGCGGCCGGGCCGTTTCTTCTTCGCGGGCTCGGTCATTGTTCCCATCCTGTTAAATCAAGCCCGGCTGTTCCGCCTCCGGTGCACCCTTCTGAGCTGCGGTCGCTTCGGTCTTCTGTGCCTGGGTGGGGCGCAATTTCTGCGGGGTGCAGATTCTGCGGGGTGCAGATTCTGCGGGGGTGGCCCCCACATCGTCGGGCAGGTCCGCGCAAAACTCGTCGGCCATTTCGGACAGGGCCGTGACCTTCACCAGCTCAAAGCTCAGGTCGGCATGCCTATGGTCTGAGTGGTTCTTGATGTAGTCGTAGAGGAAGTCGATGTGGAAGGCCAGAGTGCGCAGTCGGCGCGCCAGGGTCTTCACCGGTTGGGTGGCCATCCAGTCCATGGGCTCCGTGCCCGCAAAGCGTTCGGCAAAGTGGCGAAGCTGCAGCGGGTGCATCAGGACCGAATGAGGCTCGTCTGAGTAGGGTTCTGGCTGGGTCAGCAGCACGGCGGTCCCGTGGTCATCAGTCACCAGCTCGGCGGTCACTTCGTGGAATGTCTCTTTGGTCGGTCTCATGGTCTTGCAAGTGGTTCGGTGTAACGCTGGACTGCGCCAGCAGATGGCATATCTAGATGGTGTCCGCCAGACGGAACAGAGAGAGCCCCAAAAGTGGCCCGCATAGTTCCGGGAGACGGAACATGAGCGGCCTTTCCTGTTCCGGGAGACGGAACTATTAGAGCCTTCCCTGTTCCGCCAGACGGACAAAGGACAGCGTTTTTCAGGGGTGTCGTGCGGCGGTATGCGCCACGCTCGAAAGCGGCCGACACGCCATAGTCGTAACCTGGGTGTGGGTCGAGGACGCGCCACGTCACCGCGTACCAACTGGCCTTGTTCGGCCTCTGGCCTTTCACGGTCTCGAAGATGAACCCAGCGGCCAGAAGCTCGTCCTTGGCGCGCTGAATCACGTCTGCGGACTTCCACCCACGGTCTTTCAGGTAGGCGCGGCTGGCCAGCAGTCGCCCGTTGTTGTCGCGGACGAACTGGCGCGCGAATTCCATCAGCAGGGCGCGGGCTGGGTGGCTCAGGCCGGCATACGCGGGGCAATCGAGGACGGACCACGGCAGGGCCACAAAACCCCCACCTTCGCGGCCGGCGTCCCCCTTGCGTTTTCCGTTGCGCCCGTTGGCCATGCGGTGGGCCTTCAGGCAGCGAGCGGATTGGACGCCAGCACATCGAGCCCCCTGGGCGTCAGGCGGTACTGTCCGGGCTTGCAGGGCTTGCCGTCGCGGTCGGTGCTCTCAACCCGCTGCATCCGAATCTCGACGCCCTTGCGGCGCAGTGCGCTGATGACGGCCGGCCCATTGGATGCGCCGGCAATGCGGTCGATGTCCTCGCGCCAGGTCCAACGCTCGCCGGCCTGCATCAGAGCCTGGGCAACGCGCATTTGTCGCGGGCAGAGTTTTACGGGCTTACACTCAACGCGGTGTGCATGGGTCGCGTTCGCTTCGGTGGGCGCGGCTTTTTTCTTGTCCATCACGCCACCCCGCACAACTCTTTGACGGCCTTGGTTGGCCAGCCAAGTTTCCCGCCTACGCGAACGGGGCGCACCTTGCCGGACTCTTTGCAGGCCCAGAGCCAGGCAGTCTGTTTTGCAAGGTTGGTGTAGTGGCAGAACTCGTTGGTGGTCAGCAGTGGCTTTGTGACTGCTTCCAACGGGGGAAAGGACTCGGTGACTACTTGCGGCATGTCGCTAACCTCTCGGTCGTTGATGAACATGCCTCCCGATTCTTGTTATCGGCTACGTTTAAGCCATAGCTTTATCCGTTAGCGTCCACGCTTGCCCATAAGTGTCCGGTGGCGTCCTCTGAATGCTTCCTTCGTCATGATGGCCACCCCATACTCTGCCTCATCATCTTCGTACTTCACCCCTTCACCAGCAGTGAAACCAACCAACGGTCTCGGGGGATTCGGAAGAAGCGCAAGCGCCTTGAACTCAATCCATGCGCTGTTGTAATTGGTCGGGTCTGAAGCATTTTCGATGGCCTGACGAATCAACGGTGCGAGCTCATCGCCCCTAGAATTTTTCATCAGGTGGGTATGTTTTTGCGGGGATGATGTGTCGGCTGGTGCAGGCGCAGCGGTGGGCGCGCGTTCGGCGGCCCCGCTCGCACTTGCTGGCTCGCTTGAGTGCGCCAGTTGGGCGGATGACTCCCCAAGGAACTCGGCCCTCACCTTCTGCGCATCGAGGCTGGCCAACCGAAGGCCGCCATGGAATTCAAGCAACCCGCCGAACACGAACGGGAAAGGCTTGTCTTCACGGTACAGGCGCAGCACGCCCAACTTGGCTTGCTCATACACCCAGTCTTGAATGTGCACGACTTCCAGCGCGTAGGCCGCACCGGAGTAGCCAATCTCGCGGGCGATGCTTTCGGCCAACCTGTCCACATTGGTGAGCCCTGCATCCGTTGGGCGCAGTACCTGTTGGCTCGGTGCTGGCTCGGACTCAACAAGTCCGCTGTCTTCTTCGTCTGTCATACGCACCCCTTTCTGTGCTTCCTTCATTGGGTGCCCCAGCAGGCGGAGGAAGGGACTCCGCTTTTCGGTTCGCGGGCCTAGCTGGGGCGAAACAGGTTCAGTCGAGTTGCTTCAGGGCCCAACGCTGTTCAGGCGTCAACGGTGGACGGGTCCACGGCATCAGGTGCCACTTGATGTAGCCCCAAAAGGTCTTCGGCGGGCGCGGTAGCCAAATCTCGGGCCGGCGAATGTCGCGCAGCGTCAGGTGAATCTCGTCAGGCAACACGGCGCGCACCGGACCACTCCACCGCCTTACCCTGGGCGGCCAGCTTGTCGACCTCGATGTCGGCGGCCTTGTTCGCTTCGGCGTAGGTCAGGCCACCGGGCAGCTTCACGGTCTCGCCAGTTTTCAGGCCCACCACAGGGGTCCAAATTGCGGCGGCTTCTTCCTCGCGGGTCGGTGTGGTCATGGTCATCATGTTGGGTTCCTTCGGTTCACTGCGCCCCGGTCATGCCGCGCCAGGGCCTCGCGGGTTTTTCAATCAGGCCACCACGCGCAGCTTGCTCGGCTCCGCTTTCGCATCGAACTGCACCCCAGCCAGCCCCAGAACGTGGGCCTCAATCTGGGCCAGGAAGGGGCGCAGCGCGTCCACACTGCGCGGGCGATAACCCTCAGCGGTGGCGCTCGGCTTGTGCCCCATCACCTGGGCAATTGCCCCGGCAGGTGCTCCAGCGGCCTCGCCCAGAAGGGAAAACGAACGGCGCAGGCCGTGAATGGTCAGCCCCTCAATCCCGGCGCTCAGCAGTGCTTTAGTGTGCTGACTGCGGGGATCGGCCATGCGGCCCGATTTGCCCACGGTCGAAACCTCACCGGCTGGTGCTGTCCGTCCTGCCTGGGCGGCGTCACGCTCCCGGCGCTGGATGTTGATGGGGGACATGCTCAGGGCTTTGGTGCTGGCGAACACCCACTGATTGACACGGGGCAAGGTGGCGAGCAGTTGCGCCAGATAGGGTGTCAGTGGGATGGTCCGGGTGGCTTCCACCTTGTCAGCAATGGTCAGCTTGCGCCATTGAAAGTCCACGTCAGCCCATTTCAATCCGGCCATTTCTTCACGGCGGGCACCTGTCAGCAGCAGGGCACGAAGGTAAACGGATGCGGTACGGTTATTCAGTTGCTCCACACCAGACCACCACCCTGCCACCTGTGCGGCCTCTAGGGCATCGGTGCGGCGCTTCACGCTTGGCAGGCACTCGAGGATGGCCGGGGCGCGGCCCGCTTCCTTATCCACCAGACCACGATAGGCGGGCTTGGTGGCGCACCAGCGCAGGAAACCCCGGAACATCATCAGGGCGCGAGCGGCTTGGTGTTTGCTTGTGCGGGCCTCGGCGTCGTGCCAGCCCTTCAGCGCGTCTTCGGAAATGTCCACCAGAGGCAGCGCCAGCAGCGGAAAGATGGGGCCGGGTCGGGTCGTTCCCTTGCCGCGCTTCTTGGGCTCACCGCCTGGGGCGCTCATGCGCTTGAGGTCTTCGAGGTAGCGGGGCTTCCATGCGTCCCGGCGCTTGGGCTTGCCCGTCTCCAGGTACGCGGGCCACAGGTCGCCCACGGTCAGGGCCTGCGCAGCAGCAGCGACTTGCTTTTCCGCGTGTGCGGCGATGGCGTCACGCTTGAGGGCGCGGGGGTCTTTGCCCTCGTCAATCAGTCGTTGCAGCTCGCGGGCCTTAGCTTGCGCCTCGGGAATGCTCCAGGCGGTCGGGCTACCGATGGTGATGCGGATGGTCTTGTCTTGGTAGCGGCCTTGGAAGACGTAGGCCGGCGCCCCTGCCGGTGTCGTGCGCAGGCCCAGCCCCGGGGCGGTTGAGTCCCACAGGAATGCTTGCGCCTTGTCGGCCGGGCACTTGAACCCCGCCACCCTTGCGGCCGTGAAAGCCACCTTTGCCATGTTTGCCCCTTCTGCTTACATCCGAAGCCGATGTAACGGCGGATGTAAGCGAATTTCTGAAAACTGGACGAATCCGCATCAATGAAGCCACCCGCGAAAGTAGCCATATGTCATTGATTTACATGGATTCTATCAAGGGGACTCAATGATGGCAAATGCATAGCTTCCATCATTCGTAATGAGAAGGTCGGGGGTTCGATTCCTCTTTCCGGCACCAATGAAATCAAGCACTTAGGCCAACTCGCGAGGGTTGGCCTTTTTGTTTGTGCAGACGATGGTGGGGTTTCCATAAAGCCCCATACGCCAACACCCCCACTGCCCAAGGAATGAGCAGGCCCGACACCGGCCTTGCGGGACAAGCACTTAGCGCACTTGCCCGGCACTTATCCACAAGCTTGCCCCCGTGGGCTGGGGACTTCCGAGCCACCACCGACTCAACCGGCCGCTCCGACCACGAAGAGGAACGCCAGAAACAGTGCCACCGCAGCCAAGGTACGCGCCCAGCCAACGGGCTGGTGCACCACCTGGAACATCCCTTCCGCATCCCAGGACGTCCGGCCGTGGCGTTTGAGGCGGCCATGCGCGACGATCAGCGTGACGAGGCTCACCAGCGGCAACCCCATGGCCATGCCACGCAGCCATACCTTCAGGCTGCGGGCCAGAGCGTCGCCGTACGCGATCTCTGACCCACCCCGGTGCAGCAGCCGAATGCGGAACAACGCCTTGCCGGGCGTGGTTTGAAAGACGCTCAAACAAAGTGGCTCCACAAAGGCCCAGCACAGCAGCAGTACGAATCCGAGCACCCATTCGCTGGCGGGGTTGTCGCCGGCCATCAGATCGGGCCACACCACGCCGAGCACCATGCCCATCGGGAACGAAAACACGATGATGTCGGTGGTGCGGGCCCAATAACGCACCCAGGGGCGTACCTGCTCACCCACCGCGACGGGCGACGGCTCCGCAGGCTCCCGTAGGAACTCCCGCGCGTTACCCCGGTAAACGGCTTCATCGGCCGAAGCCTGTACCGCCTTGCCGCAACCCGGACAAAATTGCGCACCTGGCGGCAGCGACGTGCCACAGTGTTGACAGAACATCGTGCGATCCCTCCCTGAGTGTTTTCAATAAGCACCTGCTGCGCACATTATCAACCTCGGGGCACAGGCGTGGCGGCGGCACAAGACGCACAATGACCACTGGTCCCAGCCCCTCCTACTTGCATGACGCCACTCACCCTCGACTTCATTTCCGACATCTCCTGCCCCTGGTGCGCGGTGGGTTTGTCGGCCCTCAACCTGGCCCTGGAGCGCGTGCGCCCGGACATCGCGGTCACGCTGCGCTTTCAACCGTTCGAGCTCAACCCGGCCATGGGGCCTGGCGGGCAGGACATCACCGAACACCTGACGCAAAAGTACGGCTCCACACCCGAGCAGCAGGCGCAGATTCGCGATGCCATTCGCGCGCGCGGGGCCGCAGTGGGGTTTGAGTTCCACCCCGACGGCCGGGGCCGGATCTACAACACCTTCGACGCGCACCGGCTGCTGCATTGGGCGGCCGAGGCGTACCCGGCCCAGCAGGCCGGGCTCAAGCTGGCGCTGCTGCAGGCCTGCCACCGCGACCGCCTCGCCATGGACGACCCGGAAGTGCTGGTGGCGATCGCGTCCTTGGTCGGGCTGGACGCCGTCCGGGCGCGGCAGATCCTGGCTGGCGACGAGCATGCCGAAGCCGTGCGTGCACGGCAGTCGCTGTACCGCAGCGCCGGCGTGAGTTCGGTACCGACCGTGGTGTTCAACGAACGGCACCTGCTGGCGGGCGCACAGACACTCGAGGTGTACGAACGCGTGATGCGGGATCTGGCCGCGGCCACCTGACGCGGCCCGCGCCGGCGCTCAATCCAGCTTGAGCATGATCTTCTTGACGGTGCCCACCATGCGCGAGCCAATTTGCTGCGCCTCGATGGGGTCCACCTGGGGGATGGAGTCCATGTCCTGCTCGACCTCTTCGCGCTTGGTGCGCGAAAGCGCGCCGAGCAGTTTCTGCTTCACCACGTCCGAATCGACCAGTTTGAGCACCTTCGCGATGTCCAGCGTGTCGTGCTGGGCCACCATGGTGAAGATCGATTTCTGGTCCGCAAACTCCAGGTCCAGAACGTCGGTGAACTCGTCCGGCGTCTTGATCTTGCGCTCGGCGAAGAACTTCTTGCCCTTGTCGTTGAGCAGGCGCAGCACTTCGGACTTGCGGAAGGTGAAGATGTCGTCGGCGAACTCGCTGCTGGCCAGTTTGCGCAGCAGCAGCGACCGGTCCAGCTCCACCATCGTTGCGAACTCGTCGACGCTGATGTACTCGTAGTCAACCTTCTTCGGCTCTTCCTGGTTGTTGGTGATCTTGCGGGCCTGGGCCACGATGTCCACCGGTGAGAAAAAGACACGCTTGCCATTGCCCTTTTCATCTTCCACCCGGATCAGGTGCAAATTGATCAGCTTGGACAGACAAGTGCGGATGTGCTGGTCGGAATGCCCGAGCAGGGCCCGGGCTTGCAGGAACACCTCGCTCAGCAAGGGGCTGGCGATGACCTGTTGCTGTCCACCACCGCTGGCCTTGGCTTGAGTGATCACGGCACGACCCACATCGGCCACCCCCAGCAGGTGCAGGAGTTGTGCATACACCATCACTTCGGGCTGGTAGTTGACACGGGTGGCAATGATTTCGTGGGCGGTGGACAGTCGGTCGGACAACGCCTTGAGCAAGCTCGTCGTCAACGTCGGCGCCTTTTGCATGTCGGCATCGAGCACGTCGTTGCTGATAAGGTAAAGCTCGCAATAGGTGCGTGCGGCGGCGTTGTTGACCCGCTTGGCCCCTTTGCCCACGTGCGGTGCCATGCCAAAACACTGGCCCTTGCCCAGCGACTCCACCACCACCCGCTTTTCCTCGCGGATCATGTAGATGTCGACAATGCCCTCCTTGACCACGTACATGTGGTGGGCGGGCATGTTCTCGGTGTACAGCACATCGCCCGCGTACACGCGCTGCTGGGTGAACACCGTGTCGGCACCGAAGGGCATGGGCGCGGTCGAGACATGGGTGGTCAAGGTCTTGTTCATGGTGACAGCCTACGATTAATATCAGTTTATTTTGATTTTAATTATATTCCAGTACGCGTTTAGGTCATCTTGATTAAAGGAGCCGAGGTGACAGCAAGCCCTCCGGAATCGAGGACGCACACTCAGGCCCAGATCACCGCATGGCGACACCACGGGGCATCGGGCGATTGGCCGGGCTCCTGCTTGCCCTCCGACCTGCCCCTGCGGGCCTACACTATGAGCCATGCCTATGGACGACATGCCCGCCCCTCGCCTGCTGGCCCTGGGTGACTGCGCGTGGACGGTGGAGTTTGGCCACAAGATATGTCCCGAGGTACACGCAAGGGTGATCGGGATGGCCAAGCGGCTTGCAACCATTCGTCAGAACGACCCAGCCTGGGCCGCGGTCTGCGACGTGGTACCCACGTTCCGTTCCCTGACGGTGCACTTCGCCCCCCTGTCGGCCGATGCCGACGCCCTCGGGCAGGCGCTCCTCGCCCTGGCGCAGACGATTTCGCCCCAACCGGCGCTCGGCGTTCAAGGCCGGTTTTGGCACCTGCCCGCCTGCTTCGACGCCGAATTTGCACCCGACCTGCCATCCCTGGCCGCTGCCAAGGGCCTGCGTGTGGACGAGGTGATCGACCGGCTGCTGCAGACCGTGTTCCGGGTCTACATGATCGGTTTCTTGCCGGGCTTTCCCTACATGGGCGGGCTGCCGACCGAACTGGCCTGGCCCCGGCGCGCGAGCCCTCGACCGCGGGTGCCGGCCCATTCACTGGCGGTGGCGGGGGAAATGTGCGCGGTCTACCCCTGGGACAGCCCGGGCGGCTGGCACCTGCTGGGCCGCACCCCCGTGCCGCTGTTCGACCTGCGCCATGCCGACGAGCCGGCCATGCTCCGCGCGGGGGACCGGGTGCGCTGGTATGCCATCGACCGCGCCGACTACGAACGGCAGTTCGAACAAAGCCAGCGCGGCGAGTGGCAGCGTGAGTCGTGTTTGCAGCCCGAAGCCCCATGAACGCCTGCCTGGAAGTGCTGCAACCCGGTGTCGGGACCACGGTACAAGACCCGGGCCGCCGCGGACACCGGCACCACGGGATACCCGTGTCCGGCTGGCTGGATGCCACGCTGGCCAGGGCAGCGAACTCACTGCTGGACAACGCCGCCGGCGAAGCCGTGCTGGAACTGCGAGGCGCGGGCACCGAGCTGCGGGTGCAGCACGCACCGGTGCGCGTGGCGCTGGCCGGGGCCATTGCAGCCCAATGGCTGCATGCGGATGGCAGGCACACCCACTTGCCTGCCTGGCAAAGCGCCACCCTGCAGCCCGGCGACCAGTTGCAGGTGGGCGTGGCCGAGACCGGCTGCGCCTACCTGGCCGTGGCCGGTGGCCTGCGCCTGCCGCCACAACTGGGCAGCCGCTCCAGCTACTGGCGTGCTGGGCTGCCGGGCCTGCTCGGCCGGGCGCTTCGCCCTGGCGACCTGCTGCCCTGCGGCACCTGGACCTCGTCCGAACCCCGGGAATGGCGCACGCCCAGCCCCTGGTCGCTGCCGGGCGGCCCCATCCGGGTGATGCTCGGCCCGCAAGAAGACCACTTCTCCCCAGAGGCCATCACCGCTTTCCTGAACGCCGAATGGGAAACCACCGCCGAGCAGGACCGCATGGGCCTGCGCCTGCGCGGCACGCCGCTGATCCACACCAGCGTGGCGGGGGCAGACATCGTTTCCGACGCGGTCACACCCGGCGCCATCCAGGTGCCCGCCAGCGGCCTGCCCATCGTGCTGCTGGCCGACAGCCAAACCGTGGGCGGCTACCCCAAAATCGCCACCGTCATCAGCGCCGACCTGCCCCGCCTGGCACATTTGAAGCCCGGCGCGCGGCTGCGCTTTAAGGCCGTCAGCGGTGCGCAGGCCCGTCAGGCGCTGCACAATCAACACACCGACTGGACCCGTTGGCTGGCCACCCGCGTCGCCTTCGTACCACCAGGCTTCATCGACGAAACGGCGCTGTACGGCAGCAACCTCGTCAGCGGCCTGCTACGCGCTGAACCCTGAACGGAACATCACGATGACCCTGATCAACCTGAACGCCGACCTGGGGGAAAGCTTTGGCGCCTGGCGCATGGGCAATGATGAGTCCCTGCTGGAGGTCGTGAACAGCGCCAACGTCGCCTGCGGCTTCCACGCGGGCGACCCGGCCATCATGCGAGACACCGTGCGTCTGGCCCTGGCGCGCGGCGTGAGCATTGGCGCGCACCCCTCCTACCCCGACCTGCAGGGCTTCGGGCGGCGCGTGATGCAGATGTCGGCCCGGGACCTGGAAGCCACCCTCCTGTACCAGGTGGGGGCACTGCAGGCCATGGCTGCGGCCGAGGGCGGCCGTGTGACCCACGTCAAGCCCCATGGCGCGCTCAACAACGTGGCCTGCGCCGACGCGGCCGTGGCCGCGACCGTGGTGCGGGCGGTGCAACGCCTGGACCGCACGCTCATACTGCTGGCGCCCGCGCACTCCGAGCTGGTGAAAGCCGCAGAAGCCGTGGGTCAACCAGTGCGCCACGAGGTGTTTGCCGACCGCGCCTATCTCGACGACGGCCAGCTCATGCCGCGCTCGCAGCCCGGTGCGGTGCTGCACGACGCTCAGACCTGCGTGGCCCATGTGCTTCGCATGCTGGAAGCACAGGCCATCGTCGCCACGAGCGGACACCGCCTGCCCACCCGCATCGACAGCGTCTGCGTGCACGGCGACGGGCCCGAGGCGGTGGCCACCGCGCGCGCCATACGCCAGGCGCTGGCGCAGGCGGGCTACACGCTGGCGCCGCTGGACCGCCTGGGTTGAGGCTAAGATGCAGGGCCGCAACAGGCCGACCGTACCCCGCTGACGGAGGCCACCAAACCAGAGGAATGACGTGTTCAAGAACGTGATGGTCTACCGCATCGGGCCGGACTGGTCGGCCACGGTGGAGCAGATGGAAGAAGCGCTGGCCAAGATGCCGTTCGAGCCCTGTGGCCCGACGCAGGAAAAATCCATGGGCTGGGTGCCCCCGCGCGGCACCCAGCACGGCGCGCTCGTGGAGCTGGTGGGCGGCCACCGCATCCTGCGTTTCGTGCTCGAATCCAAGGGCGTACCGGGCTCGGTCATCAAGCGCCACCTGGAAGAACGCGTGGCCCAGATCGAAGCCAAGGAAGGCCGCAAGCCTGGCCGCAAAGAAAGCCGCGAGCTGCGCGATGAAATCGTGCACGACCTGCTGCCCATGGCCTTCGCCAAAACCGCCACCATCATGGTGTGGCTGGACCTGCAGGCCGGTCGGCTGGTGCTGGACACCAGCAGCCAGGCCAAGGCCGACGAGGTCATCACCGCCCTGGTGAAAGCGCTGGATGGCCTGCAGCTGAGCCCCTTCAACACGCAGATGTCACCTCAGGCCGCCATGACCGCCTGGCTCACTGGCAATCCCGACGATTGGCCGGCGCACTTTGCCCCCGGCCGTGAAGTCGAGCTCAAATCAGCCGACGAGATGAAATCGGTCGTCAAGTTCACCCGCCACCATCTGGACGATGAACAGATGCGCCTGCACATCAGCCAGGGCAAGCTGCCGACCAAGCTGGCACTGGACTGGGACGGCCGCGTCAGCTTCGTGCTCAGCGAAAGCACGGTGCTGAGCAAAGTGGCCTTTCTGGATGGCGTGTTCGAAGACAACGGCCAGGCGGAGGAAGGCGGCGGCTTCGACGCCGACGTGGCCATCGCCACCGGCGAACTCGGCGCCCTCATCACCGACCTGACAGCGGCCCTGGGCGGCGAGCTGCTCTGACACACCGGGGAGCCCTCATGCTGACCGTTGCCGCCATCTGCCTCGGTGCCAGCGCCGGCGCCCTGGCCCGCTGGCAACTGAACCTGTGGCTCAACGGCGGCGCCCTGCTGCCCTGGGGCACCCTGGCCGCCAACTGGGCGGGGGCCTACGCGGTGGGGCTCGCCCTGGTGTTCTTTCAGCACCACCCGGCGCTGGACCCGGCCTGGCGGATGGCCATCGTCACCGGGCTGCTGGGGGCGCTCACCACGTTCTCCACGTTCTCGCTCGAAACCGTGGCCTTGCTCCAGAGCGGGCGCTGGGCACTGGGCGTGCTGAACACCAGCCTGCACCTGGTTGGCTCGCTGCTGCTGACCTGGGGCGGCATCGCCACCGCCCAGCGGCTGTGGCCGGCAGCGGCTTGAGCCGCCACAACGCTCGCCATCAGCGCGGCCCAGGAACCGTTTGCACCTTTGGCGGATTTGCCTTACACTATCGCGAGTATTGAGTCAATAGACATTAATGCGGGGCTGCCCCGGCAGTGTTGGCCTTCAGGCTGGCGGTGTACGGACGCTTTCAATCGGTTGCAGCCCACCCGGCCCATCTGGGTCTTTCGCGCGGCCAACGCCGCGACCGGCCTGTTCTGTGGGGCCGGCGTCATCATCCGCACCCGTGCCCTGGACCAACGTCTGGACACGTCAAGCCCGCGGACGATTTTTACCAGGAACGGGGCCGCAGAACGCCCCGAGTCACACCATGATCCATACCCACCCACATACGATTTCGCTGGGACGTTACAGGGTTTCGCCCCTGACCCGCCAGACCGACGAAGGCCGCTACACCGCGTCCGTGTCCATCCGCAGCGGCCGCGGCGCCGCCTCGCACGACCGCGTGTTCCGCTTCATGCCCACATTCGCCACCCGCGAGGACGCGCTCGACTACGCCCTCGCCCAAGGCCCCCATTGCCTGCCCGCCTGAGCGCAGCACCTCACTTACCAGTTACCGGAGAACCCCATGGCCAAAGAAGACCTGATTGAAATGCAAGGCAAGGTAGACGAAGTGCTGCCCGACTCGCGTTACCGCGTCACGCTGGACAACGGACACACCCTGATCGCCTACTCGGGCGGCAAGATGCGCAAGAACCACATCCGCATCCTCGCCGGCGACAAGGTGTCGCTGGAACTGTCGCCCTACGACCTGACCAAGGGCCGCATCACCTACCGCCACATCGAAAACCGCGGCAGCGCGGCGCCGCGCCCGGCCTACCGGCCGCGCTGAAGCCAGGCCGCCGATACGGCGGCGGCTCAGCCCTTGAGCACTGCGCCATCGGCATCTCGCACGGTCACGCCGATCGGGATGCCTTGGCGCACGCTCATCGAAACGGTACAAAACTCCTCGAACTGCGCCAGCACGCGGTCGAGGTGCTCGAACGACGCGCCTGGCCGCTGCAGTTCGAGCTGCACGTCGATCGCCTGTATGCGCAGGCGGTTCTGTTCGTTGCGCCCCACGGTGGCAGTGGCGGTGGCTTTGAGCGCCCCCGGGTCCTGCTTGAACTTGCCGAGCGCAAACACCAGGCTGGCCGACAGGCAGTTGGCCACTGAAGCCAGCAGCAGGTGGTTGGGAGCTGGACCGTCCCCTTGTCCCAGCGGCGCCGGCTCGTCGCTGAGCAGGGCTGGCGTGTCAAGACCGAAATCGATCAGAAACTGGAAACCGGACTGACGGGTCAGCGTCACGGTGGTGGTGGTCTGTGTCATAGCAGGCACTTGCGAGTGGCGACAGGACGTTGACCTGGGTCAACGTCCTGTCGATGGGTTAACGTGGAACCCTGTGGAGTATCCACAAGAGAGGAGACCCGTTCATGACGCAGATCAACACTTCCCGCCGCCGCTGGCTCGGTGGCATGGCGGCCTGGCCGGTGGCCGCCACACTGGCCAGCCACGCCCCCCAGGCGCAGGCGCGCCTGAAAACCCGTGCCCACATCGTGATCGTGGGCAGTGGGCTTGCCGGCATTGCGGCGGCCAACCGCCTGAGCCAGGCGCTGGACGGCGCCCGCATCACCATCGTCGACGGCAAGGAGGCTCACAACTACCAGCCCGGCTACACCCTGGTGGCCACCGGTGTGTGGCCGGTGGGCAAGGTGGTGGAACGCAACGCTGACTTCCACCCCGCCGGCGTGGAATGGGTGAAAGATTTTGCGGCCGAGTTCGACCCCGCATCCAACGTGGTGGTGACCCAGGGTGGCCAGCGGCTACGCTACGACTACCTGATCGTGGCCACCGGCACGCAAATGAACTTCGACCAGATCGACGGCATGGACGTGTCGGCCATAGGCCGCCACGGGCTGGGCTGCGTGTACCCGAGCGCGCAGGCCGCCGAGGCCACCTGGGCGGCACTGGACACTTTCCGCGGCACCGGTGGCCGGGCGCTGATGACACTGCCGGCCACGCCACTCAAATGCGCCGGTGCCCCACTGAAAATGACCTTCATGGTGGTGGACCGGCTGCGTGAGGCCGGCACCCTGGGGCGCTCGACCGTCGAGTTCCATTCGGCCCTGGGCAACGTGTTCGGCGTCAAGGCGGTGAACGACAACGTGCTGGCCCGGTGGGACAAGCTGGGCGTGGGCGTGACCTACCACCACAAGCTCACGGCGGTGGACATCGGCGGGCGCCGCGCCACCTTCTCCACCCCAGAAGGGGCGCAGGAGACGCTGGAGTACGATTTCCTGCACGTGGTACCCCCCATGAGCGCGCCCAACCCGGTGCGCCAGAGCGACCTGGCCTGGAAAGACGGCCCGTTTGCCGCCGGTGGCTGGCTGGAGGTGGACAAGGACACGCTGCAGCACCGGCGCTACCCCAACGTGTTCGGGCTGGGCGATGTGAACGGTACGCCGCGCGGGAAAACCGCGGCCACGGTCAAAAAGAGCACGCCACTGGTGGTGCAAAACCTGCTCGACGTGATGGCCGGCAAGGCCCCGAGCGCCACGTTCGACGGCTACACCTCGTGCCCGCTGATCGTGCGCGAGGGCTCGGCCATGCTGATCGAGTTCGACTACGAAGGCCGGCTCACGCCGTCACTGCCCATGATCGAGCCCCTGCAAGAGAGCTACTTCGCGTGGGTGATGAAGCAGCGCATGCTCAAGCCCGCTTACCTGGCGGTGCTCAAGGGCCGCGCCTGAAGGAGACACACCATGTACGAAATCTGGCTTGGACTCAACATCGTGTACGAAACCCTGCTGCCGGGGCTGCTGTGGTGGCTGCTGCTCGCGCTGGCATGGATCACGCTGCTGGTGGCGGCATGGCGCACCCCGCAGGCCAACTGGCGCAGGGCGTGGCCAGCCACGCTCATCCTCGGCGCATTCGCCGCTCTGGTGGCCTTCGTGTTGCTGCCGGCACTGACGGCGTCCAGCCTGTCCGAGCTCAAGTACTGGGTGGACTGGGTCTTCCTGGGCAGCCTCGCCCTGGGCGCCGGTGCCATGGCCATGGCACTGGGCTGGCCGGCGCTGGCCTGGCTGGCCCGCCGGGCCTGAGTCACTCCGCGGCCTGCGGCCCGGTCAACGACAAAAAGGCGGCCTCCAGGCGGTCGGCCCCAGAGCGCGCCAGCAACCCGGGGGCCGGGCCATCGAAGCGCACCCGCCCCTGGTGCAGCACCACGATCCGGTCCGCCCCCTCCACCTCGTCGACCAGGTGCGTGGCCCAGAGCACGGCGACACCCGTGTCGGCCCGCAAGGCGTGCACGGCCTGCAACAGCTGCTGGCGCGAGGCCGGGTCCAGGCCCACGGTGGCTTCGTCCATCAGCAACACCTTGGGGCGGTGCAACATGGCCCGTACCAGCTCCACCTTGCGGCGGTTGCCGCCCGACAAGGCACGCACCGCCTGCCCAGCCTGTTCCGTCAGCCCCAGGGCCTGCAGCCCGGCCTGGATCCGCTCCTGCGCCAGCGCGCGCGGCAGGCCGTGCAGGTCGGTATGGAACAACAGGTTGGCCCGCACCGACAGGTCCAGGTCCAGCGCCATTTGCTGGAACACCACACCCAGGCCCGCCAGAGCCCGGGGGGCGTCACGGCGCAGGTCGTGGCCCAGCACCTGGATATGGCCTTCGTCGGGCACGAACAAACCCGTCAGCAGCTGCATGAGCGTGCTCTTGCCGGCGCCGTTGGGCCCCAGCAGGGCGACGAACTCGCCGGCGGTCAGCTGCACGTCCACGCCACGCAGTGCCGGCTTGCCGTTGTAGGACTTGACCAGGCCTTGGGCCTGCAATGCGGTATCCACCATGGGGGTCGGTTTCGGTTCAAGGCGCCGGCGACGCCAGCAGTTTCATGCGCTGCAACAGCCGCCGTTCGGCCGCCTGGGCCTGCAGGAGGGCCAACCGGTACTCGGCCCGCCCGAGGTAGTCGGGGAGCTGGTCGTAGCGGGCCAGCTCGGCCAGGTGGCGCGGGCTGAACATGGCCTGGCGGAAGGCGTCGTGCAACGCGTCCAGTATCTCATGCGGCGTCCCGGCGGGCGCCACCAGCCCCCAGGGCGAGCTGTAAACGGCCTGCTCGTGGCCGAGTTCGCGCAAGGTGGGCACCTGCGGCCAGCGCGGGTTGCGCTGCTCGCTGAACATGGCCAGCAGGCGCAGCTTGCCCTGCTCCACCCAGGGCGCGAAGCCGGTCGAATTCACGCCGACCATGATGGCCCCCGAGGCCAGCGCCAGCATCTGGTCGGCCGTGCCTTTGTAGGGCACGTGCACGTAGGCCACGCCCTGGCGCTGCAGGAGGTCTTCCATGGCCAGGTGAGGGGTCGAGCCCACCCCGGTGGAGCCAACGGTGAGTTGACCCGGGTGTTCACGGCCCCAACGCAACAAATCGGCCACGGAACGCCAGGGGCTGTCGGCCGCCACCAGCAGGCCGAACGTCGTGCCCGAGACCTGCAAGATGGGCGCCAGATCGGCCAGCGGGTCCCATGCCACCTTGTGCATCAGCGCGTGCCGCAGCACCGTCACCGGCAGCTGCCCGATGGTGTGGCCATCGGGCTCGGCCGCTTTGAGCAAGGGGGCCACCAAGGTGCCCGCCGCACCTGGGCGATTGAGCACCACCACCGGCTGCCCCAGCACCACCGAGGCTTCTTCGGCCAGCACCCGCAAGGTCAGGTCGGTGCCGCCGCCCGGGGGCCAGGGCACGATGAGGTGGATCGGCCGGCGGGGCCATGCCGGTACCGGGCGCGCCAACAACGGCCAGGCCCCCGCCAGCGCAACGGCCAGCGCTCGCAAGCAGGCACGCCGGCCCCGAGGCTGTGGGAAATACGATTTCAAACACGGTCTCCTGTTCCACGGACCTACTTCGGGCCCACGGTGTACGGCCCATCTACAAGCAAAATTCGAGCCCACTGATCCGGCATCGTATTTGCTAGCGGTGACAAGGCGTGTGACACTCACGCGTGTGAACAGTACCAACAGACAGGAGACAGCGACAATGCGTTCGACACCACACCGTCCTTCCGTTTTCCACCCACTGGCCCTAGCCGCGGTCCTTACGGGGCTGCTGGGCAGCGGGGCCGTTGCTCACGCCCAGACGGTGTACGTATCCAGCGAGAAGGACCACAAGGTCTTTGTGTTCGACGCCAACGGCAAACAGACCGGGGCCATCGACGTGTGCAAACGGCCACGCCACATGATGTTCAGCCCTGACAAAGCCAGGCTCTACGTGTCGTGCGGCGACAGCAACCAGCTCGGCGTGGTGGACCGCAGCAGCGCCAAGATGGTGGACACCGTGCCATTGGGTGACAGTCCCGAGATTTTTGACCTCAGCCCCGACGGCAAGGTGGCTTACGTGTCCATTGAGGACGAAAACGTGATGGCCGCTTACGACCTGGCGACCAAAAAGCCCTTGTTCGAGGTGAAAACCGGTGGCGAGCCCGAAGGCATTTTGGTCACCCGAGACGGCAAGTTCGCCTACGTCACCTCCGAGGAAGCGAACCTCGTGCACCTGGTGGACGTGGCCGCCAAGAAAGTGGTGAAGGACATCAAGGTCGGCAACCGGCCTCGCCGTTTTGCCATGTCGCCCGATGGCAAAGAGCTCTGGGTGACCAATGAACTCAGTGCCAACGTCAGCGTGCTCGACACCACCACCCACCAGGTGAAAGCGACCATCGACTTCAAGATCCAGGGCTTGCGCCAGGCCGACATCACGCCGGTCGGCGTCGTGATGACGCGCGACGGCAAGACGGCCTGGGTGAGCCTGGGCAAGGCCAATCACGTGGCCGAGGTGGACATGGCCACCAAACAGGTGCGCCGCACGGTGCTGGCCGGCAAGCGCGCCTGGGGCCTGGCACTGAACAAGGCCGAAAGCGTGCTGTACGTGACCAACGGCCTGTCGGACGACATGACGCTGGTCGATACCCGCCAGGGCAAGGCCATCCGTACCGTGGCGGCTGGCCGCGTGCCGCACACCCCGGTGGTGCTGGAATGAGCGCCCGCGCGACCGGAACGCCCATTGCCGGCCGCGTGGGGGTGGCCTTGGCCTTGTCGGCCTGGCTCACCGGGGCGGCGGCCGCCACCCACATGGTGGCCGTGGTGTCGCTGGACGACGACCCGCGCCACGACCCACGGCGGCTGGAACGTGGCTACCCCGGCCACCCTAGGGGGCCGCTGCTGCACGCCGCGCAACTGGGGGCCAACGACTCGGAGGTGGGACTGCGCGCCGCCGGGCAACAGCTGCAGGTGCGCGAGGCCACGGCCCGTGACGCCAGCGACCTGCCCCGCCTGCTGCAGCAGTTGCGCAACGACAAAGTGACGTACTGGGTACTGGACCTGCCCGCCCCCCTGGTGACCCAGGCCGTCCAGGCGGCGGGCTCGAACGCGGTGCTGTTCAACGCCAGTGCCACTGCAGACGCCTTGCGGGGCACCGGCTGTGCGGCGCAACTGTTCCACACCCACCCCAGCCAGCACATGCTGCAGGACGCGCTGGCGCAGTACCTGGCCGCGCGCAACTGGCGCAACGCGCTGGTGCTGCAAGGCCCCAGCGCCGAGGATGCAGCGCTGGGCGAATCCTGGCAGCGGGCGGCCAAACGCTACGGCGTCAAGGTCACCGCCACCAAACCGTTCAAGCTGTCGGGCGATCCGCGCGAGCGCGATCTGGCCAACCCGCGCCTGCTGACCACCGACCGCAACCACGACGTGGTGGCGGTGATGGACGCCGACGGCGAATTCGCTCGCACACTGCCCTACGCGACCCAGTGGCCGCGGCCCGTGGTGGGGGCCAACGGCCTGGTGCCGCTGGCCTGGCACCCACAGTGGGAGCGCAACGGTGGCCCGCAGGTCAACCGACGCTTCGCGAAACTGGCCGACCGCCACATGACCGGACAGGACTGGGCCGCCTGGGTGGCGGTCAAGACCGTGGCCTCACTGCTGCGCGACCACGCCAAGGCCACCCCGGTCGAGCAGGCCCGCTTGCTGCGCAGCGGCCAGGTGTTTGTGGATGGGGCCAAAGGGCCGCGGTTGTCTTACCGGGCGTGGGATGGCCAATTGCGCCAGCCATTGTTCCTGAGCCACGTGGACGGCGTGGTGGGCACCGCCCCACTCGACGGCGTGCTGCACCCGACCGAAGTGCTCGATACCCTGGGCGTGGACGAGAAGGAGACCGCGTGCAAAGCCAAGCCCTGAACCCGATGGCGCATCCACCGCTGACCCTGCACCTGTGGCGCGCGTTGCGGGCCGTGGTCGGCCGGGAACTGCACAAGTTCTTGCGGCAGCCGGCCCGGCTGGCCTCGGCGCTGGTGCGGCCACTGCTGTGGTTCGTGGTGTTCGCGGCCGGCTTTCACAACGTCTTCGGGGTGGCCATCATCCCGCCCTACGAAACCTACATCGAATACAAGGTGTACATGGTGCCTGGGCTGCTGGGCATGATCGCGCTCTTCAACGGCATGCAGAGCTCGCTGTCGCTGGTGTACGACCGGGAAATGGGCATCATGCGCCTGCTGCTGACGGCGCCGCTGGCCCGCGGCTGGCTGCTGGGTTTCAAGCTGCTGGCAGGCACGGTGCTGTCGGTGCTGCAGATGGTGGTGTTCCTCGCCATCGCCTGGGCCTTTGGCGTGACCTTCGAGCCCCTGCACCTGCTGGCGGCAGCACCTGTGATGGTGCTGGCCGCAGCCATGCTGGCCGCCCTGGGGCTGGTGCTGTCGGTCTACGTGCGCCAGCTGGAAAACTTTGCCGGCACGATGAATTTCGTGATCTTTCCCATGTTCTTCATCAGCCCCGCGCTCTACCCGCTGTGGAAGCTGGAAGAGGCCGGCGCCCTGTGGCTGCACACGCTGGCCAGCTACAACCCGTTCACCCACGCGGTCGAGGCCATGCGCTTTGCCCTGCACGGCCAGTGGCACGGGATGGGTCTGGCGGTGCTGGTCGGCGGCGGACTGGTGTGCTTTGCGCTGGCCTTGCGCGGTTACGACCCCCAGCGCGGCTGGATACGCCAGCGCGGGGCGGGCTGAAGCGCGCCCCCATCCGGAAGGAGACCTGAACATGAAGCCTACACCATTAGCGCTCCGCCATTGGCGCCGGCGCGACTGGCTTTGCCAGACCGGTCTCGGAGCCGCCTTGGCGCCGTTGACGTCCCTCGCCCTGGCCCAGGAAGACCACACCGGTGGCGACCCACTGGGCTCGATGCAATGGCCGGTGGTGCGACGCAAGTTCCTGGGCGGCGAGCCAGTGGTTTTTTCCGACCAGGTGCTGGTGAAAGGCCCGCCGTTTGCCGAAGATGCGATGAACGTGCCCATCCTGGTGGATGCGCGGCCACTGCTCGCGGCTGGGCAGCGCATCGAGCGCATCCTGCTGGTGGCCGACCGCAACCCGGTGCAGCACATCCTCAGCTTTGAGCCACGGCGGGTGCTGCCGGTGCTGGCATTCCGTTTTCGGCTGGAGCAGGGCTCGCCGGTGCGGGCCATGGTACGCACGTCCGACGGTCGCTGGCACGTTGGCCAGACCTGGGTCAACGCGGCGGGCGGCGGGTGCACCGTGCCAGGTGTCACCCGGGCCGACGGCAGCTGGAGCCAGACCCTCAATCAGGTGCAGGCGCGCTTTTTCCGCAACGTACTCGATGGTCAGGGCATGCGGCTACGGGTGCGGGTGATGCACCCGATGGACACCGGACTGGTGGCGGGCATCCCGGCTTTTCACATCGAAGAACTGGAGCTGCGCGACAGCGGCGACCAACTCTGGTGGCGGATGGAGCTGCACGAGCCGGTGTCGGAAAACCCACTCATCACCTTTGAACTGGGGCAGTCACCGCCCGGTACCATGGTGCTGCGGGGCCGCGACAACGGCGGTAACCGCATTTACCAGGAGGTGTCGGCATGACGCCGCGCCGCGCCCCACGGCCCGCCTGGGTTGCGCTGGCCTGGCTCACCGCCGCGGCCACCCTGTGGCCACTGGCCGCGCCACCAGCCCTCGCCCAGCACAGTACCGCCACGCCGGCCCGTGCCGACACGACACGACTGGACTACGGCCTGCAGCCGCGCCAGATCGCCCGCCACACCTGGGTCATCGAAGGGGCGGTAGACGACTTCAGTCGGGCCAACGGCTGCAACATCATCAACACCGGCTTCATCGCCACCCCGGCTGGGGTGATCGTCGTCAACACCGGGCCGTCGCGGCTGTACGGCGAGCAGCAGCGCAGGGCCATCGCGCGCGTCACCCCCCTGCCCGTGGTGCGGGTGCTCAACCTCAACCTGCACCCCGACTACTTCTTCGGCAACCAGGCCTACGCCGACGTGGCGACCGAGGCACTGGCCGGCAGCATCGCTGGCATGCAAGCCGAAGGCAAGGCCTACGAGGACAACCTGTTTCGCCTCTGCGGCGACTGGATGAAGGGGACCGAATCCACCCCGGCACAGCAGGCGCTGGCGCCCGGGCGCTTGGACTTCGGCGGTCACCGCCTCGAACTGCGCCGGCTCGATGGCCACACCGCCGACGACCTGGTGCTGATCGACCACAGCACGGGTGTGGTGTTTGCCGGCGGCCTGGTGTTTGCCGACCGCGTGCCCACGGCCCCCCACGCCGAACTGCCCGCCTGGCGCCAGAGCCTGCACCGCCTGCGCGAGCTCGCCCGGGCCTTGCCGCTGACCGTGATGGTGCCCAGCCACGGCCCGGTACACACCGACCTGCGCGGCCTGGAACAGACGCTGGACTGGCTGGACTGGCTGGAGCAGACCCTCGCCCGCAGCGCGGCGCAGGGGCTCGATTTGGGGGAGGTGCTGCGCCAGCCCATCCCCGAGCGGTTCCAGCGCTGGGCCGCCATGCCGGCGGAGTACGTCCGCTCGGTGACCTACCTGTATCCCCGCCACGAACTGGCAGCGCTGCGCGGGACATCTGCGGGGCCTGTTGCGCCTGTTGCGCCTGTGACAGGCCAGTGATCCAAAGTTGAACACCCTGTCACAGGGGTGTTCGGCACACCCGCCACCAACGGCCTGTGCAAGCCGCCACCAACGGTGGATTGAGGTCAGATCCGCGGCGCATTTGCAGGGGTTTTCCCTGACCCTTTCAGACGGAGGGACTGGCACACAACTTGCCCATTGGCACCCGACACGTGAACCGAACGCACAAGGCGCTCGGACCCAACGGTCGTAGAGCAACCCCGCCCACCCACCCACAGCAGGAGACTGAACGTGAAAAGAAAACTATTGAGCATCCTGGTTATGGTTGCCGCCGCCCAGGCTGGCGCCCAAGTGACCCAAGACATGATCAACAAGGACGCCACCACCACCGACAGCGTCCTGAGCTGGGGCCTGGGCACCCAGGGCCAACGCTTCTCCCCCCTGGCCGACATCAACACCAAAAACATCAACCGCCTGGTGCCCGTGTGGTCCATGTCGTTCGGTGGTGAGAAGCAGCGGGGCCAGCAGTCGCAGCCGCTGGTGCACGACGGCGTGATGTTCGTCACCGCCTCTTACTCCCGCATCTTCGCGGTCGACGCCAAGACCGGCAAGAAACTCTGGAAGTACGAACACCGCCTGCCCGAAGGCATCATGCCCTGCTGCGACGTGATCAACCGCGGCGCGGCGCTGTACGACAACCTCGTCATCTTCGGCACCCTGGACGCCCAACTCGTGGCCCTGGACCGCAAGACCGGCCGCGTGGTCTGGCGCGAGAAAATCGACGACTACGCCGCCGGCTACAGCTACACCGCCGCCCCGCTGATCGCTGAAGGCCTGCTCATCACCGGCGTCTCGGGCGGTGAGTTCGGCGTGGTTGGCCGTGTGGAAGCGCGCGACCCCAAAACCGGCAAGATGGTGTGGGTGCGCCCGGTGGTCGAAGGCCACATGGGCTACCTGAACGGCAAGGAAAACGGCATCACGGGCACCACCAACGCGACCTGGCCCGGCGACACCTGGAAAACCGGCGGCGCAGCCACCTGGCTGGGCGGCACCTACGACCCCAAGACCGGCCTGGCCTACTTCGGTACCGGTAATCCCGGCCCGTGGAACAGCCATGTGCGCAAGGGTGACAACCTGTACTCGGCCTCCACCGTCGCCATTGACGTGAAGACCGGCCAGATCAAGTGGCACTACCAGAACACGCCCAACGACGGCTGGGACTATGACGGCGTCAACGAGTTCGTGACCTTCGACATGGACGGCAAGCGCATGGGCGGCAAGGCCGACCGCAACGGATTCTTCTACGTGAACGACGCCGCCACCGGTCAGCTGGTCAACGCCTTCCCCTTCGTCACCAAGACGACCTGGGCCACCGGCATCGACCTCAAGACGGGCCGCCCCAACTTCGACCCGAACAACCGCCCGGGCGACCCGACCGCCAGCGCCGACGGCCAGAAAGGCAAGGCCGTGTTCTCTGCCCCTGGCTTCCTGGGCGGCAAGAACCAGATGCCCATGGCCTACAGCCCCAAGACCGGCCTGTTCTATGTGCCCACCAACGAATGGGGCATGGAAATCTGGAACGAGCCCGTCACCTACAAGAAGGGCGCGGCCTACCTGGGCGCTGGCTTCACCATCAAGCCGCTGTACGACGACTACATCGGTTCGCTGCGCGCCATCAACCCCAAGACGGGCAAGGTGGAATGGGAAGTCAAGAACGAGGCTCCGCTGTGGGGTGGCGTGCTGACCACTGCTGGCGACCTGGTGTTCTGGGGCACGCCCGAAGGCTACCTGAAAGCCGCCGATGCCAAGACCGGCAAGATCGTGTGGCAGTTCCAGACCGGCTCCGGCGTGGTAGCCCCGCCCGTCACCTGGAAGCAAGGTGGCGAGCAGTACATCACGGTCGTCTCCGGCTGGGGTGGTGCCGTGCCGCTGTGGGGCGGTGAAGTGGCCAAAAAGGTCAACTTCCTGGAGCAAGGCGGCTCCGTCTGGACCTTCAAGTTGATGAAGTGATGTGGGAGTCTCCATGCCGGCGTTGCGACCGCCGGCATGGACCTTGATGGCACCGCAGGCTGCTGTGGTTAGGCCTGCGGTGTCTTTTTTTGTCTCGTACCGAGTGAGTTCCGCCGATGAAACGTTCTGTTGCCACCTCCCTGGCCCTGTGCGCTGTCTTTTCCCAGGCACACGCCAGCCCCGACCTGGCCAAGGCCACCGAATTGGCCAAAGCCAGCGGCTGCTATTCCTGCCATGCCAATGACGACAAGGTCGTGGGCCCGTCGTTCAAGACCATTGCCAACAAGTACGCCACAGAGGCCGGCGCCGCTGCCACCCTGGCACAGTCGATCCAGAACGGCTCCCGTGGCAAATGGGGTCGGGTGCCCATGCCGCCCCACGGCAGCCTCTCGGGCGACGACCTGCGGACCCTGGGTGCCTGGGTACTGACCTTCAAGGACTGACCGCGTGACAAGGCCTTCCACCGCGCCGCGCGGCCCCGCCCCTCGGGTGGCGCTCCGGTGGCTGGCCATGCTCACCCTGAGCGCGTCGGTGTTCGCCCAGGACAGCGACCGTGCCGACTGGCTGCGCAACCCGGCCATGGGCAACTACAAAGCCTATGCCGAGTTCAAGATGGCCCGGTACGCCGAGGCCCGGGCCGTGTGGGAAACCCTGGCCGAAGTGGGCAACGGCGATGCGCTGTTCAACCTGGCCATCCTGGCCGAAGACGGGTTGGGGGAACCCCAAGACCTGCGAAAAGCCGAGAGCCTGTACCAGGCCGCCGCCCACGCGGGCAACTTCAAGGCGCAATACCGCCTGGGCATGCTCTACAGCGACGGCACCCGCTGGCCAGCCGACCTCGACCGGGCCCGCATTTACCTCAACCTGGCCGCCCGCCACGGCGACCGAGACGCCCAGGCCCGGCTGCAGACGCTGGGGCTTCCGCCAGACGAGATGCCCCCGCTGGCCAGGGCCGAATGGCTGGCCAGTGCCGGCCGGCACGAAGAAGCGGCCCGGCTGTACCGGCCCCTGGCCGATGGCGGCGACCGCCGCGCGCAAACTCGGCTCGCTTGGATGTACGAAGCCGGCCGGGGCGTACCACGCGACCTGCAAGAAGCCGCACGCCGCTTCGCTTCAGCGGCCGAAGCCGGTGAGGCAGAAGCACAGTACGCGCTGGCCGTGATGTACCGAACCGGCGTCGGACGCCCGCGCGACGACACCCAAAGTCGGCTGTGGCTCCAGCGCGCGGCCGACCAGGGCTACCCGGCCGCCCGGGCCGCCCTCGCCGCCCAGCCCCGGTGACGCGTGCGCACAGGCGGCGGCAGGCTCACCGCAGCAGTTCGGCCGTCACCACACCCCCCACGAAAAAACCCGGCGGTACGGTTTCGCGGCGCTCCCACTTCACCAGGCCCACGCCGCGGCAGTACCACTCCTTGCCGGTCACCGGCACATCGGTAAAGCCATTCACCGGATCGGTGTACAGGTTGAGGCTGCCCACCCCTTCGGCACGCAGACAAGGGGCAAACCGCCCCGCCACAGTGGTCACCTCGTCGTCCAGCGTCACGATGCGCCACTGCATGTTCAGCCGGTGGGTGTGGCGCAACTCGCGCGGGTATTCATTGCGGCGCTGCAACAGGTAAGGCACGGTGGGCGTGGTCCATTCGCTACCGGGTGCATACGGGGCCTTGAGCACCCAGCGTGGCGGGTCGTCGGCCTGCGGCTCGGCGTCCACCTCGGCACGTACCGCCACGCGCTGTATGCCTTGCGGGGTCTCGGCCAGGTAAAACTCCACGCCGGCCGAATGGTGGCGCACGCTCACGGTGCGGCCGTCCCACTCGGTGACGTGGGTGACCGTCTGCATCCAGACCTCCTCGCGGTGCTGGCCATCGTCGGTTTCCGTTCGCACGGCATAGACGTGCTGGCGCCCTGTGTCGAGCGGCATCCAGGCCTCGCCACCGCTGGGGGCGCACGCCGTGAGCGACCAGACGCCACACAGCCATGTGGTGACCACCGAGCCCCGAAATGCGCGTGACAGGTGACCAGGCATGCTCATTTCTCCGGCAGTTGCGCCCGGGGCACGTCGCTCAGGCGGATCTCCAGGTCGTCGTTGCCCGAAGGCCGCAACCAGGTCGAGCCGCGCGGTCCCCGCCTGGGGTTCGTGCTGCCCATCTGGGCATTGCCATCGCGGGCCTTTTTGATGCCGTCCTCCAGGATGCCGCGCAGGTCTTTCTGGTACTTCAGGCGGTAGGCCCGCGGCATGTCGACCAGCTTGCCCTCCTCCACCGGGTGCACCCACAGGAAAATGGCGCCGGCGTGGCCCTTGGCGGGCACGGGTTCGTCGAACACGGCCGACAGGAAGACGAATTTCGGGGGCAGTTGGTCCTGGCTGGGCCAGCCAGACACCGCCACCAGCGTGGGGTGCACCAGCAGGTAAAAGCCACTGACCAGCGCCACCCCGGCGAGCTTGACCCAGACCGGCCAGCGCGTGGCGAGGCACAGCACCACCAGCAGCGCGGCCAGCAAGGCATACAACGCGGCCAGCATCAGCAACTGGGGGCCGAGGGCGGGGATCATGCAAAAGTCCTTGTCACTTGAGGCCCATGGTTTCGACCAGGGTGTACGGTTCGGTGGACAGCTGGGTCACGTGGCCCGCGTCGTTCAGGGTGAAGCGCACCAGGGTGCGCTCGGCGCCCTTGGCCGGGATGCGGGCCTGGCCGGTGTAGACGATGTCGGCCTGCGGATTGACCTTCACCACCGCCACCGACACGTCCACCGGCTGCTGGTCGCGGCTGTCGTAGTAGTGGGCATTGACCACGTACTCCCCCGGCATGAGCCCGCGCAGGGTGGCAATTTCCTGACGGATGGGGTTGACGATCTCGCGGCCATTGACGATGACGGTGTTGTTCTTGGCCCCCCGGTCATCGCGGTCCAGGTGCATCAGGCCGGCATCGCGCTGGCGGAACCACAGCACGTTGCCCTGCGGGTCGCGCACCCAGGTGTCGATGTCGTTCGGGTTGTTGTCGGGCCACGACACGGTGACGATGAACTCCGCCTTGGCCGGGATGTCGCCCTTCTTGCGGGCCTGGGGGTTGAAGGCCAGCATCGCGATCACGAAGCAGAAAACGAACGCGATCAGGATGTTGAACAGCATGTCGTAGAACGGATCGGCCTCGGTGTCGCGGGCCGGTCTGCCGATCGCCATACTCAGCCTCCCCGCAAGGCTTCACCCGCGGCCAGGATGTCGGCCACCAGCGCGTCGGCGTAGCGGTCCAGCCGCATCAACTGCAGGCCCAGCAGGATGTTGCCGGCCAAGCCGGTCATGGTGGTCAACAGGGCGATGCCCAGGCCACCGGTCAGGCTCTTTAGGAGCTGGGTGGACTGGCTCGGGTCGAAGTTCTGCATCTGCCCCAGCTCGAGCGCCAGCACCGAAAACCCGATCACCTTGCCCAGCAGGCCGAGCTTGAGCTGGATGCCATTGAGCCACCACCCCATTTCGTGCGGACCGTGGGTGGCTTCGCCGAGCAGGTCGCGCGCCACGCTCACGTCAGCCCCTCGGCGGCGCACCGCTTCGAAGTACGTGCGGGCCCAGGCGGGCGCTTGGTCCGCCGATGGGGGCTGGGCCGTCGGTGGCGCGCCGGCCTGTTGCAGCCAGTGCTGCAGCGCCTCGCGCTGGCAGCCCAGGGTCCAGGCTCGCACGCCCACCCAGGCGGTGGCGGCCGCGAACAGCAGGCAGATGGCCAGCGTCAGGCCGGTGGGGTCGGCCTGCAACAGCATGGCCCAGACGCCCTGCCGGTACAGGGTCACCCCGGCCGCCAGCAGCAGGCCGGCGTAGGCGGCCCAGACCAGGAACAGGCCCTGCGGCGCCTGCTCCAGCGCCAGCGCAGGGCGCGCGGCACCGGGCAGCCGGCGCACCAGCCAAGCCCCGAACGGCACGGCCATGACGAGGCCCTTGCGCGGCATGACTCAGCAAACGTCCTGGTGGAAGGAACGCAGCGCGCGCGACTCGGCATCGTTGCGGAACACGATGGGCCGCTCGGGCAGCTCGGCCGCACGGCGCACGATCTGCACCACCTTCTCGTGCTGGGGCGACTTGCCGCACACCGGGTCGGCCGCCGCCGCGTCGCCCGCCAGCAGGTAGGCCTGGCAGCGGCAGCCGCCGAAGTCTTTCTCTTTCTCGTCGCAGCTGCGGCAGGGCTCCTGCATCCAGCCGTAGCCGCGGAAAGCGTTGAAGGCCGGGCTGTCGCGCCAGATGTGGGCCACCGTGTGGTCGCGCACGTTGGGCAGCTCCAGCCCAGGCAGGCTGCCGGCGTTGTGGCAGGGCATGGCGGTGCCGTCGGGCGCGATCGACAGGAACACCTTGCCCCAGCCGTTCATGCAGGCCTTGGGCCGTTCCTCGAAGTAGTCGGGGACCACGAACAGCAGCCGGCAACGGTTGCCGATGCGCTCGCGGTAGCGGTTCACCACGGCCTCGGCCTCCCGCAGTTGCTCGCGCGTGGGCAGCAGGTGCTGGCGGTTCTGCAAGGCCCAGCCGTAATACTGGGTGTTGGCCAGCTCCAGGTACTCGGCGCCCAGGTCCAGCGCCATGTCGATGATCTTGCCCACATGCGGCAGGTTGTGGCGGTGCAGCACACAGTTCATCACCATCGGCCAGTCGTAGGCCTTGATGAGGGCCGCCACCTTCTTCTTGAGCTCGAACGTCTTGGTATGGCTCAGAAAGTCGTTGAGCTCGCGGGTGGAGTCCTGGAACGAGAGCTGGATGTGATCCAGCCCCGCCTCCTTGAGGCGGCGGGCGCGGCTGTCGTTGAGACCGACACCGGAGGTAATGAGGTTGGTGTAGAAACCCAGGCGGTGGGCCTCAGCCACCAGTTCTTCCAGGTCGTCGCGCACCAACGGCTCGCCGCCCGAGAAACCCAGTTGCGCCGCCCCCAGGGCCCGGGCCTGGCGCAGCACATCCACCCATTCGGCGGTGGTCAGCTCGCGGTCGTAACGCAGGTAGTCGGTGGGGTTGTAGCAGAACACGCAGTGCAGCGGGCACTTGTAGGTGAGTTCGGCCAGCAGCCACAGCGGCGGGCCCACGGCCATCGGTGGGCCACTGGGCAGGGTGTCAGTCGATCCAGCCACGGCGCTGCCCCTCCTGCACGAGCGCGGCCACCTGGTCGCGGATGCCTTGCACGTTGAAGAGGGTCTGCAGCTCGTCGACGATGTCGTCGAAATGGCGCTGGCCGTCGCAGCGGCGCAGGATCTCGGCGGCACTGGCGTTGAGCTGCACCATGCCTTCGGGGTAGAGCAGCACCCAGGCCTCTTGCGCGGCCTCGTACTGCAGCCGGAACAGGCGCGAGAGCTTGGGGCGCTCGGGCAGCGTGGCGGAAGACGGGGTGTCGCTCATGGCTGGCAGGCCTTCTCGATGGCGTCGAGCATGCTCCACAGCACGTCGAGCTTGAACTGCAAAATGTCGAGTGCACGCTGCTGCGCGGCGCGGCTGGTGAAGTGGTCGAGCGTGACCTGCAGGCCGTGCTCCACATCGCGACTGGCCAGCGGAATGCGGCTGCGGAAATACTGCAGCCCCGCGGCATCGATCCAGGGGTAATGGCCCGGCCAGGTGGCAAGGCGGTCTTTGTGGATCTGCGGCGCGAACATCTCGGTCAGCGACGAACACACCGCCTCCTGCCAGGGGGAGTTGGCCGCAAAGTGCACGTAAGCATCGCAGGCAAAGCGCACCCCCGGCACCACCCGCTGCAGCGACCACAGCTCCTCGCGCGGGATGCCCACCGCCTCGCCCAGGCGGGTCCAGGCCTCGATGCCGCCGGCCGCCGAGCCGTCGTAGTCGCCGTAGCCGTCGTGGTCCAGGATGCGCTCGATCCACTTGCGGCGGTGCTCGCGGTCGGGCATGTTGGCCAGGATGGCCGCGTCCTTGCGCGGGATGCAGATCTGGTAGTAGAAGCGGTTGGCCACCCAGGTGCGAATTTCGTCGGGGCTGCACTGGCCGCCATTGAGGCGCACGTTGAAGGGGTGGTGGATGTGGTAACCGGCGCCCTTGGCACGCAGCTGGCGTTCGAACTCGGCACGGTCCCAGGCCGGGGCTTGCAGGTCGGCGGCGTTTGGCACGCGCAGGGAAGGGGTCAGGGCGGTGCTCACAGGGTGATCTCCAGGCCGTCGTGCGCGACTTCGATGCCGTGCGCGGTCAGCTCGGCGCGCTCGGGCGAGTCTTCGCGCAGGATGGGGTTGGTGTTGTTGATGTGGATCAGCACCTTGCGGGTGGTCGCCGGCAGGGCGTCGAGCACCTCGATCATGCCGCCGGGGCCGCTTTGCGGCAGGTGGCCCATTTCGGCTGCAGGCTTTTTGGACAGGCCCAGGCGGATCATCTCGTCCTCGGTCCAGAAGGTACCGTCCACCAGCACCACGTCGGCACTGGCCATGGCCGCCTGCACCTGGGGCTCGATCTGGCCCAGGCCAGGGGCATAGAACAGGCGGCGGCCGTTGCTGTGGTTCACAAAGAGCAGGCCGATGTTGTCGCCCACGCGCGGTTTGCCGCGGAAGGGGGAATACGGCGGTGGCTGGCTGGTCAGGGGCACGGGCAGCACATCGACCCCGGCCAGGAAAGGCAGGTCCAGCGGGGCCCCGTTGAGGGCGATGGGCCGGGTGTCGAGGCCGCAGTAGAAGGACAGCATGCGGGTGAGCGGGAAGCCGTCACCCAGGTCGCTCAGCACCTCGGGCGTGGCGTAGAGAGGCAAGGGGCTGGCGCGCTCGCGCAGCATCAGCAGGCCGGTGGTGTGGTCGATCTGCGCGTCGATCAGCAGCACGGCAGCGATACCGCTGTCGCGCACCTGGCGCGCGGGTTGGAGCTCGGGGTGTTCGCGGATTTGCTGCAGCACCTCCGGCGAAGCGTTGACCAGCAGCCAATCGACGCCGTTGACGCTGACCGCCACCGACGACTGGGTACGCGGTCGGGCATTCACGCTGCCCGCGCGCACGCCGGCACAGTTGGGGCAGTTGCAGTTCCACTGCGGAAACCCGCCACCGGCGGACGAACCCAGCACTTTCAAACGCATGTAAGGGCACTCTCAAAAAACAACAGGCGCACCCGACTCAACGCCGCATGCGCCTGCCTGGAACCCGGCCTGCGTCACCGCAGGCCAGCGGGTTTCAGCGGTTGGCGATGTACATCGTGATTTCGAAACCGAAACGCAGATCGGTGAAGCTCGGGGTGGTCCACTGCATGGTGTATCTCCTGATTGGAAGGGTGGTAAGCTGGCACACATCTGGCGTCAGCTTGAGTGGAATAATGCAATATAAGTGCCACCGCGTGTGACTTCTGCCCCCCGTATTTACCCTGACCTCCAAACCCCGAGGTACCTCGATCTGGGTGCCGGCCAACGCATGGCCTACCGGACCCTCGGCCCCAGCGGCGCACGCGACGTGTGGCTGGTGTTGCACGGCGGCCCAGGCAGTGGGGGCAACCTGGGTCTGGCGCAACCCTTTGACCTCAAGCGCCAACGGGTGATCTTGCCAGACCAGCGGGGCAGCGGCGCCTCCCGCCCCAGGGGCAGCACACGCAGTAACACGCTGGGGCACCTCGTGCGCGACCTCGAAGCACTGCGCCTGCACCTTGGCCTGCACCAGTGGCACGTGCTGGGTGGCTCATGGGGGGCGACGCTCGCCCTGGCCTACGCGGCGAGCCACCCAACCTCGGTGGGCAGCCTGGTGCTGCGGGGCGCTTTCGACGCCAACGGCGGGACGGTGCGCCGACTGTTCCAACGCTTCTGGCCCGATCGCCCTCCCCTTCGCGCCGGCCTGGGCGGTCGTTCCATGTGTCACCGGCTGTCTCAACTGCTCCACGGTGGAGCACTCGGTGTGACACAGGCGCGGGTGCTGACACAGTGGCAAGGCATGGAGCTGGACGCGGCACTGGCCGGCGCGCGGCGCGCGGCGCGGGCGGCGACCGACCACCCACACCGCCTGCAAGCCCACCAGCACTGGCAGGCGCTGCAACGCCAGCGGCGGCAGCTCACCGCCCGCGCCCCCAGCCAGCGGCAACTGCTTGCTCTGCGGCCCAAGTACCGCGTCCAGGCGCACTACCTGGCCCGTGGATGCGGGGTGGCACCCGGGGACTGGACGCGCTGGCTAGACCGTGCGGCAGGCGCCGGTATCGGCGTGCAATGGGTGCAAGGGGGCCTTGATGCGGTCTGCCCCCGCGGCATTGCCAGCACCGCCCATGCCCGTTGGCGCGCGTTGGCGCCTGCAGCTTCCCAACTGCACCTGGTCACCGGCGGTCACCTGGGCACCGACCCTGGCGTGCTGGCAGCCCTGCGGGCCTGCGTGGCCGCCATTTCGCAGGCCGCACCGTGAAACCAGTCCTGCGCCGCGCGTCGTGGGGCCTGGTGGCGGCGGCCCTGGCGTGGCATGGCGCAGCAACGGCCCTGGACTGCCGCAGCGCCCCAAGGCTGCAGGCGGTGGCTCCCGGCGTCTGGGTCTGGCCCGGGCACAACGCCGAAGTCCATCCGGCCAATGGCGGGCACGTCGCCACCGCCACCGTGCTGGTGGAGCCGCGGGCCGGTGAGCCCGGCCACGCCACCGTCATCGATCCCGGGCCCAGCCTGCGCCACGGCCAGCGGCTGGACCAAGCGGTGCGCTGCCAGCTCAACGCGCGCGTGGTGCGGCTGGTCAACACCCACGCCCACGCCGAAAACGTGCTGGCTAACGCCGCCTGGGCCGATGCTGCCACCGGCACACCCAACGTCCCGGTGCTGGCCACGGCGCGCACCCAGGCGCAGATGGCGGAACGCTGCCCCGATTGTCTGGACCACCTCACCCACACTGCCGGCGCTGCCGCGCTGCAAGGCACGCGCATCGTCCTGCCCAACCACCGGCTGGCGCCGGGCGAGCGCGTGCGCTGGACCACCCTGCCCTGGTTAGTGGGGGAAGAACGCGACGCCCACACCCACAGCGACCTGACACTCTGGCAAGCCGACCAGCGGCTGCTGGTGGCGGGCGGGCTGGTCTATGCGCAGCGCTTGCCCGAGCTGGCGCAAGGCAGCCTGGCCGGCTGGATCGCGGCGCTCGACCGGCTGGCCGCGCTGGCACCGCGATGGGTCATCGGCCAGCAGGTGAGCGGCCCCCAGGCCATAGCCACGACGCGGGCCTACCTGTGCGATCTGGCCGCGACAGTCTGGACGGCGATGGAGCAGGGACTGTCGGCCAGCGAGGCCGAAACCCTGGTGCTGCCGCGCTACGCCGGCTGGGCCGGCTACGCCGAGCGGCAGGGGTTCAACGCCCAGCGCGCGTGGCGGGAACTCGAGCCGCTGTGGATGGCCGGCGGTACCCCACCCTGCGGCTCAACCGCCCCAGACGTCGTCCGGTAACTGCGTCTTTTTGCGGTAGATGGTGTTGCGCGACACGCCGAGCATTTTGGCCGCTGCCGACACGTTGCCGTGGCAACGCCGCAGTGCATCGGCCATGGTCTGCAACGCCACGTCCTCCAGCTTGTGGGCGTCGGGGCGCTCGGTCGGCACCACCGCAGGCAACCCGGCCGTGGGCACCACGACCGGGGGCGATGCCGCCTGCCGCACCAGTGGCGAGTCCATGGAAGACGCCGGGGCACACACCTCGTCCAGAAAATCGTCGGGCAAATGGCCCATGCCGATGCAGCCGTCACACCCCACCATGGCCGCCGCCGTGCGCAGCAGGTTGTGCAGCTGACGGAAGTTGCCGGGCCAGTGGTAGCGCTGGAACAGCGCCATCACCTCGGGCGAGATATCGATCTGATGACCGCGTTCGCACAAAGTCGCCAGGATCTTGCGGGCCACCACCTCGAAGTCGGTGCGGTCTCGCAAGGCCGGCAGGCGCACCACCAAGCCATTGAGCCGGTAGTACAGGTCTTCGCGGAACTGGCCGCGCCCGATAAGGTCCTTCAGGTTGCGGTGGGTGGCGCACACGATGGCGATGTCCACCTCGTACTCCTTGTTGGAGCCCAAAGGGTTGACCCGGCGCTCCTGCAACACCCGCAGCAGCCGCGCCTGCAGCTGCGTAGGCATGTCGCCAATCTCGTCGAGGAACAGGGTGCCGCCGTTGGCTTGCAAGATCTTCCCCACCGCGCCCTTGCGGCGGGCACCGGTGAACGCGCCCTCCTCGTAGCCGAACAACTCCGACTCGATCAGCGTTTCGGGAATCGAGGCGCAGTTGACCGAAACAAAGGGTTGTTCGGCACGGTCCGAATCGTTGTGGATGGCCTGGGCGAGCAGGTCCTTGCCGGTGCCGGTTTCGCCCAGGATCATGATCGGGATGCCCTTGCCCTGCACCATCTGCACCTTGCGCAGCACCGCCGAAACTTGCGGATCGCCCGTGTCAAGGTAGTGCAGGCCCGACAGACCCGCACGCGCTGCCAGCCGCCCCACCGGCGTGGCCGCTGGCGTGGCCGTGGGCTTTTCCCAGCGGCGGGCGGCCGGTCGCACCGCTTCAGATTCCACGGCGCCCCCACCGTCGGTCACTGCCAGCGCCGAGGGCACCACCCACTGGTGCGGCTGGCGCAAACGCGCCTGGCACCAGACGGACACACCGTTGTGCAGGCACAGCATCACCGGCTTGCCGGCCGAGCCGCGCAAGCGGTCGAAGAACTGGGAGATCGCCTGCCCGAACAGCGACGAAAACGTGTGCGCCCGCAAGCTGTTGACCGATTGCCCGAGCTGGAACTGGGCGCTGCGGTTGGCCGAGAGAAAACGCCCGTCCTGGCTGAACACCACGATGCCTTCCATCAGGGTGCCCAAAAACTCTGAGCGCGAATGGAAGTGGATGCGGACCGCGTCGGGGAACACGTTGCCGAACATCTGGTTTTCGATCATCTGCGCCGACATGCGCACCAGCGCCATGGTGTGGTGGTGGTAGCTGCGCTCGTCGCCGGTCACGTCCAGCGCCCCCACCACCTTGCCGTAGGGATCGAAGATGGGCGTGCATGAACACGCTAGGAAGTGGTTGGCAAACAGGTAGTGCTCGCTGCCGCGCACCACCACCGGCCGCTCTTCCACCAGTGCCGTGCCCACTGCGTTGGTGCCCTTGCTTTTTTCGGACCAATCCACCCCCGGCACCACCGCCACCTTCGCGGCGCGCTCCAGGAAATCGTTGTCGCCCAGCGAGTGCAGGATCAGGCCATCGGTACCGGTGAGCACCACCATGCTGTGGGTGTTGGCGATCTGCTCGCACAGCGTCTCCATCACCGGCGCAGCGTGCTGGAACAGGAAACGGTTCTCGTCCAGCACCTGGTGAAAGTGGCGCTGCGACAGACAGGAATAGTCCGGCTTTTCCTTCACATCCAGGCCATGCCCACGGCTGCGCTGGTGCGATTCGTCGATCAGCGCCCGGTGCTCGTCGTGCGTAGGCAAGCCAGGCCATCCGGCGTGGCCAGCGTCCACCGCCGCGTGGGTCTGCGTCGCAGGCATGTATTCGTCTCCTGTGGCCCCGGCACTCCACCCCCAATCACCGACCACTGTGGCATCGATGCGGGCCTGTGGCGGTGACCGCTCTGCTCCCATATCGTCTTTTCGGTCTTCGTGTGTCATATTGTCCCGTGGTTCAAGTGAGCCTTCAATACATGCAAGGACTTCGCCAGTGCAGGAAAACCCTCGGTCGGAGCAGACAAGCACCGCCTCACAGGGCAAACCCCAGGTCGTGAACGCGGTCTGAGGACGCCACTGTCACAACATGGAACACACGCGGTCTGTGGTGCAACAGTTCTGCCCCGAAAGGCCGCACTGGCGAACGGTCGACCCCCGGTCTGGCTCGATGGCACGCATATTGCCCAGTGACACGGGAACCCACATCAAAGGAGACTTGGCCCATGCCCACCCCCCGCACTTCCCTGTTCCTGCGCCGCGCTGCCACGGCCCTGACCCTGTCCATCGCCGCAAGCGCGGCCTTCGCGCACGGTGACGTGGTGCCGCAGTCGGTCGACACCAGCACGCTGCCCCAACTGGGCAGCAAGTGGCTGGAGAGCAACCCTTACAGCAGTGGCCCGGCCAAGGCCGAGGCATTGCGTATCGGCACGTCCGCCTACAACCAGAACTGCGCGCGCTGCCACGGACTCGAAGCGATCTCGGGCGGCATTGCACCCGACCTGCGCACATTCGACCGCGACTGCACCGGCCTGGCCGACGTCGACAAGAAGAACGCCTGCTTCAAGGAAATGGACGACTACTACATGGCCACCGTGCGCCGCGGCCGCACCCGCGACGGCCGCGTCTACATGCCACCGTTTGAAGGCACACTCACGCAGGAAGCCATCTGGGCCATCCGGACCTATCTGGAGACGCGCCGCACCAACGATTGAGCCAAGGAGACCCCATGCCCATCCGACGCCCCCTGTCCTCTGATCCGGCCCCTGTCGCGCGCGGCTTTGGCCGCCGCGCCCTGGTTGCTGCACTGCCGGCCGCTCTTGCCGCGGCCTGCCTGCCCAGCTGGGCCGAGGAATTGACCGACCTGCCCAAGGTCAAGGCCAGCGGCACCCTCAAGGTCGCCGTGTACAAGGACAACGCGCCTTACTCTGACGGTCCGGGCCAGGACCTCAGCGGCGTGGATGTCAGCCTGGCCCGTGCACTCGCTCGCGAGCTGGGGCTGCAGCTCAGCCTGCTGCCTTTTGACGCCGGCGAGAAAATGAACGACGACCTGCGCAACATGGTCTGGCGCGGGCACTACCTGGGCTACGGCCCCGCCGATGTGATGCTGCATGTGCCGGTGGACCGCTACCTGATCAACCAGAACCGGCAAACCCTCATCTTTGCGCCGTACGCGCGCGAGGTGCTCACCGTGTTCCATGCGCTGAACAAGCTGCCCGGTTTGCGCAGTGGCGACGACCTGCAGAACCTGCCGCTCGGCGCCGAGCGCGGCAGCGGCGCGGCCAGCATCCTCATGGGTTACCGCGGCGGGCTGTTGCGGGACCAGGTCCGCATCTACCCCAACGGCGTGGCAGCGGCCCAGGCGGTGGTTCGCGGCGAGGTGGCGGCGGCCTACGTCACGCGGTCACAGGCCGAGGCGGCCCTGTTTGCCGCTCGGGCCGACCGCACGGGCTTCGGGCTGACCGAACTCGGCCTGCCCGGCCTGGCCGACAACGGCTGGCCGATCGGCATGGCGGTGAAGTCGGAACACAAGGCATTGGCTCAGGCGCTGGAGGCGGCGTTGCAACGGCTGCGCGACCAAGGCGAGTTGCAGGCCATCTACCGCGAACACGGCCTGACGCTGGTGACCCCCTGAACGTGCCGCGCGGCGCGTCAACCGCCGCCGCGCTGCATGTACAGGTCGAAGCGCTTCATGAAACGGTAGCGCTCGGCCGCATCCAGCCCTTCGAACTGGAACGCCACCTGCAGTCGGGGCATCTTCAACAGCGCGATCCGACGCGGTGGCAGCTCGGCCCAAGACAGGTGCAACCGGCCCGCCGGGAAGTTGACGTTGGCCTCCTGGCGAGCGAGCACCCAGGGGTGCGAGCCAATGGCATCCGGCAACCACTGCAGCCACTCCTGCGGGGTGCACCCCATCTCACGCACAAAGGCGCTGTCGTAGGCAGACTGCATCGGTGTTAGGTGGTTTCAGCCACCGGCAATCGGAGGCCAGATGGCAAGCACGTCGCCTTGAGCCAAAGTGCGTGCACCTCGCTCGGCCGGCGGGACGAAGTGCCCGTTGATCAACACCAGGTGCACCAGCTTGGGCGGGAGGTTGTGTGCGTCGATGACCTGGGCCACGGTGGTGCCGGGGGCCAGGTCCAGTTCGATCTGGTTGAATTGGGCGCCGGGCGGCAAGTAGTCGCCCAGCGTCGCAAACAGCTTGAAAGTGATCCGCATAGGCCCCGAGCTTAACGGCGACGGGCATCGGCCGGCCCGCTCCACTGCCCCTGGGCCTGTGCGGTGGCCAGGTAGGCCTTCATCAGCTGGGTCGGGTCTTCCTTGAGCCGGTCCTTCCACTCGCCCAGCTTCACCTTGCCTTCGACCAGGCCGCGCATCACGCCGACGTGGTCGGTCCAGCCCACGCTGTTGCTGCCCACCATCACGTCCCCCTGGAACTGCAAGCTCAGCACCTTGTGGTGCTGGGTGTCGATCAGCTCGACCTGCTCGCCACCGGGCACGCCCTGCCAGTTGCCAAAGCTGGTGGAAATCAGCCCCAGCGTGTCGAGCACGTTGATCTGGGTCACGCCTTTGAGCTCGGCGCGCTTGCCCACCATGTTCATCGCGGCCACGTAGGCCTGGTCCGCCGCGTTCGGCTGGATCGCGCTGACAATGGTCTTGCCACTCACCTTGTCAAAGGCTTCGGCGCAGTCGCCGGCGGCGTAGATGCCTTCCACGTTGGTCTGCATGTGCTCGTCGGTGAGCACACCCAGCAGGCAGCGGACACCCGAGTTTTCGAGGAAGCCAATGTTGGGGCGAACACCCGTGGCACTGATGACCAGGTCGGCATCCACCACCTCGCCGCTGGCAAAACGAACCCGCAAGGGCCCCGTGGGCATCGCCGACTTGCCCAGGCCCACCACATCGGCAATCTTGCCCAGTAAGCCCTTTTCGGTCGAAGTACCGCGCTCGATCGCCTCCACCTTGGTGCCAGTGAAGACCTTCACGCCCTTGCTTTCGCACCACGCCTTGATCATGCCGCCTGCGGCAGGGCCCATCATCCTGGGCACCATGCGGTCACCCATTTCCACCACCGACAGCTCGACACCACGCTGTTGCAGCGCCTCCATGATGATGCAGCCGATGAAGCCCGCCCCCATCTGCAGGACCTTGGCCCCAGGCTGAGCCAGGTCCATGATCGCGCGGGCGTCAGCAAGCGTCCAGCACGTGTGAACGCCAGGGCCCTGAATGCCAGGAATGGGCGGGGCAATCGGTGAAGAGCCCGTGGCAATCAACAGTTTGTCAAACGACAGGTACTGGCCATCGCTCAGCTCGACACACCGCTTGTCCACGTAGAGGGCTTTCGCCCTGACGCCGCGCAGTACGTCAATGCGCAAATCCTCATAGTGCCGGGCCTGGTGTCGCAGGTGGGTGCCGTCCTCACCGACTTTGCCAATCAGCAAATAGGGAATGGCCATGCGCGAGTACGGCGCCTCATTTTCATCACCGATCACGGTGATGCGATCGTTCGGCGCGTGTTTACGAATCGTCTCAGCGGCAATGACGCCAGCAGGGCCGGCACCGAGAATGACATGGTGGGTCATGGCAAACATGCTCCAATGACAAAACAAAAAGGGGTGGGCAGGCGCAAGGCCTGAACCACCCCGACCCGGGTGAGGCCGCGCGGTGCGGCGCCCACCCTCAGGCGATGCGGGTCACAGCCCCAGACGGGCCTTGGTCGCTGCGGTCGGGCGACCTTCGGTGTCCCAGCCCCGCACGGCGTAGTACTTGGGCAGCATCTCGGGCAGCTTGTTCACCAGGCCCTTGGCCGGGCCCACCTTGGCCGGCTCATTGAGCAGGCGCGGCGGCAGGTTGTCGTCCTTGGCGGTGAAGCCGGCGGCGTTGTTGAACTCGCGCTCCATGTTCCAGATGCGCTCACCGATCTTTTCCAGCTCTTCGGTGGTGTACTCGTCGCCACAGGCGGCCGCCACTTGCGGTGCCACGTCAGCCAGGCCCCAGGCAAAGCTGGTGAAGATACAGATGCCGGCCGAGTCGAAAGCGGCGGTGGCATCCTGGAAGGCCTTCACCAGTTCGGGTTTGCCGTCGGCGGTCAGCGGGTCGGTCTTGACCGGGATGCCCAGCACCTCGGACGCCACGGTGTAGCTGCGCAGGTGGCAGGCGCCGCGGTTGGAGGTGGCGTAAGTCAGGCCCATGCCCTGGATGCCGCGCGAGTCGTAGGCCGGGAATTCCTGGCCCTTCACGCTCATGGACAGTTCAGGATGGCCATACTTCTCGCACAGGCGTTTGGAGCCCAGAGCGATTTCCTTGCCGAAGCCCACACCAGTGGCCGTCATGTCGGCGAGCTCGCACAGGGCCTGGGCCGAGCCGAACGGCGCTTCAATGCCGATCTGCTCCTTGGTCAGCACCCCCATTTCGTAGAGCTCCATGACCGCACCGATGGTGGCACCAAAGCTGATCGGGTCCATGCCCTGCTCGTTGCAGATGGTGTTGGCGTACTGCAACGCTTCCAGGTCGTTGACGCCGTTGGCCGCACCCAGTGCCCAGGCCGCTTCGTACTCCAGGCCACCGGTGGCACCCCAATACTGCGGCTTGTTCTGGACGCTGAAATGGGTCTGGTCGATCTTGCTGATCCGGCCGCAGGCGATCGTGCAGCCAAAACAGGCCTGGTTGGTCACCAGCTGGGCCTTGCCGTCGGAAGCACGCGGGGTGGCCATCGCTTCGGCAGAAATGTCCTTGGCGCCTTCGAACTGCACGTCGCGGTGGTTGCGGGTGGGCAAGGCACCGATCTCGTTGATCACGTTCATCAACACCTGGGTCCCGTAGGTGGGCAGCCCCTGCCCGGTCACGGCGTTTTCAGCCAGGATTTTCTTCTTCTCGAAAGTGGCTTTCATGAAGGCCTTGGGGTCCTTCACGTTGCCCACGCCCTTGGTGCCACGCACCGCAATCGCCTTGAGGTTCTTGCTGCCGGCCACGGCACCCACGCCCGAGCGGCCCGCCGCACGGTGCAGGTCGTTCACGATAGCCGCGTACAGCACCTTGTTCTCGCCGGCCAGGCCGATGGAGGAGATGCGCAGCAGCGGGTCCTGCAGGCTGGTCTTGAGGATTTCCTCGGTGTCCCACACCGATTTGCCCCACAGGTGCGAGGCGTCGCGCAGCTCGGCCACGTCGTCGTTGATGTAGAGGTACACCGGCTTGGCACTGGCACCCTCGAAAATCACCATGTCCCAGCCGGCCATCTTCAGCTCGGCACCCCAGTAGCCGCCCGAGTTGGAGCAGGCGATGGCGCCCGTCAGCGGCCCTTTGGTGATGACGGTATAGCGGCCTCCGGTGGAGGCCATGGTGCCAGTCAGCGGACCGGTGGCCCAGATGATCTTGTTGTCGGGCGACAGCGGGTCGACCTTGGGGTCCACCTCTTCGACCAGGTACTTGCTGCCCAAGCCGCGCGAACCCAGGTAGGCCTTGGCCCACTCCATGTTCAGCGGTTCGGATTTGACGGTGCCAGCCGTGAGGTTGACGCGGAGAATTTTTCCAGCCCAGGACATGTTCGTTGCTCCTTAACCGATCAGGCGGCAGACGCCTGGTTGCCCAATTTGTCGGCCCACTGCTTCATCTTGTCGATGCCGGTCCAGTTGGCGTCGATGAAGGTGATGGCCCCGGTCGGGCAGGCTTCGGCGCACGCCGGCTCGCCGCCGCACAGGTCGCACTTCTGCACCTTGCCGGTTTCCTGCACATAGTTGATGGTGCCAAACGGGCAGGCGATGGTGCAGACCTTGCACCCCACACAGGTGGTCTCGCTCACCACCTTGGCGCCAGTCACCTTGTCCAGCGTGATGGCTTCCACCGGGCAGGCGTGCAGGCACCAGGCCTCGTCGCACTGGGTGCAGGTGTAGGGCACTTTCTTGCCTGTATGGTGGAAGTCGAACACCTTGATGCGCGACTTGGAGGTGGCGTACGTTCCGTAGTTTTCGAACGAACAAGCCATCTCGCACTGCAAGCAGCCGGTGCATTTGTCCGCATTGATGTGCAGAACTTTCTGCATGGAGTTCTCCTCGGTGGGTAGCGACGCTGCAACCTGCGCAACGCCTTGCCTATGAACAAGTTTGCATGACGATTGTTAAGGGGCGGTTGCGCTTTTTGCTCAGGGAAATCCCTAGTCAGAGATCGCTCGAACGACTTATTCTCAAATTGAAACACTGCTCTAATGGCATCGGCGGCACCATAGCGCCGAGACCGACCGCGAGGCCCCATGAATTCCGGATTGCCAGTGCACCCTCCTTTCTCGCCCCAGGACCGTCTGGCCCTGATCCAGCGCGCTCGCACCGCCGTGATGGAGGGCGACACCCCCGCCGTGGTGCCCTGGGTGCAGCCGTGGATCCAGCGTTCCTGGCGGCGTTGCCTGGAGCAGGGCATGCAGCCACGGCAGGCGGTGTCGTTCGAGGCCGTGTCGGCCCCCATGGTCCGCCGCGCCATCGAGGCCAACCAGCCGTTGCTGCGGGCCGCGGCCCCGGTGATCCGCTCGCTCGCCCGCGCCATGGCCGACACGCGCTATTTCGCCATCCTCACCGATGCCCAGGGTGTCGTCATCGACGTCAACGGCCCGGTGGACCGGCAGGAGCCCAGCGCCAGCGCCATCGCCCGCGTGGGTGTGGACCTGTCGGAGCAGGCAGTGGGCACCACCGCCATCGGTGCCACCCTGGCCGAAGAGGCGCCGGTCTGGCTGCACCGGGGCGAGCACTTTTTCCAGGACAACGCGGTCTTCAGCTGCGCAGGCGCACCCGTGTTCGGGCCACACGGGCTTTGCGTGGGCATGCTCGACCTGAGCGGTGTCAACGTACCCGAACGGCCGGCCCTGAAGCACCTCGTCACGCAATCGGCCCGCAGCATCGAAAACGCCCTCACGCTGGCCCAGCCGCACCAGCTGCTGCTGAGGCTGAACTGGCCTGGCCGGGTATTGGGCGAAGACAGCGACGGCCTGGTCTGCCTCGACAGCGAAGGGCGCATCACGGCGGCCAACCGCGCGGCGGTGGACATGCTCAACCTGGTGCCCGGAGCACCCTGGCCACACGTGAGCGACGTGTTTGCGGTGCCGGGCGGTACCCTGTTTGACGCCGCACGCCACCAGCGCGGCCCCGTCGAGCAGCCACTGTGGTGCGGACTGCGCCTGCAGGTGCTCGCGCTGGCCAACGGCCAGCAGGACGGCACCACGACATCCACCCACCCGAGCAATTACGGCGTACCGCTCAAGCAGGTCGAAGCCGCGATGATCCGCAAGGCGGTGGAGGACGCCGGCGGCAACGTGGCCGAAGCCGCGCGCGCGCTCGGCATCAGCCGCGCCACGGTGTACCGCAAGCTGGAACGCCGCTGACCCGCCGGGGGCCAGCGCCGCGCCCCCACGGCGTCAGGGCTTGGCGTTCGGGAAGAACACCGGCTCGCCGTTGATCTTGTACGACGCGATGGCAGCCTGCCCTGCGGAGCCAACCACCCAGTCGACGAACTTCTGGCCCGCGGCGGTCTTCACGTGGGGGTGCCTGGCGGCACTCACCAACATCACGCCGTACTGGTTGAACAGCCGCTGGTCGCCCTCCACCAGCACGGTCAGGTCGGCCCGGTTCCTGAAGTTGAGCCAGGTGCCGCGGTCGGTGAGTACATAGGCACCGCTGGACGCCGCAATGTTCAACGCCGGCCCCATGCCACAACCACATTCTTTGTAACCGCGGCCCTTGCCCGCCTCGCGCTCGGTCATTTGCCAGAACCGCAGCTCGGCCGCATGGGTACCGCTCTTGTCGCCACGGGAGATGAACGGGGCATTCGCTGCCGCCACCTTCTTCAGCGCGGCCACGATGTCCTTGCCCTTGGTGGTCGCCGGATCGGCTTTGGGCCCCACGAGCACAAAATCGTTGTACATCACCTCCTGGCGCCGGGCCGAAAAGCCATCGGCCACGAACTTTTCCTCTGCCACCTTGTCGTGCACGAACAGCACGTCGGCATCGCCGCGCCGCGCCATGTCGATGGCCTGCCCGGTGCCAAGCGCCACCACCTTCACGTCGATGCCGGTGGCCTGCTTGAACAGCGGCAGGATGTGCCCGAACAGGCCCGACTGTTCAGTGGAGGTGGTCGACGCCACCACGATGGCCTGCGCCTGGGCCGCCCAGGCCAGACAAAAGGCGGCCATGCCGATGGCCAGACGCTGGATCATGCCGTTTCTCCTTGCAAAAAAGCCCATGCCGGCGGGCACGTCGCCGCCAGCGCGTGGTCGTTGAAAAACCGGTGCACTGGCAGGTCGGCCAGCAGTTGCCCGCCCTCGAGGTACAGCACCCGGCTGGCCAGCCGCTTGACCTGACCGAGGTTGTGGCTGCTGAACAGCAGGGTCGTGCCAGGTTCGGCCGCGAATTCGGCCATCAGGGTCTCTACCTCGCGCTTGGCGTGGGGGTCGAGGCTGGCGGTGGGCTCGTCCAGCAGCCAGACCGCCGGCCGCAAGGCCCAGGCACGGGCCAGGGCCAGGCGCTGCTGTTGCCCACCCGACAGGGCGCGCCCGTTGCGGTGGGCCAACGCAGCCAGCCCCACCCGCTCCAGCGCCTGCCAGGCCGGCTCGTGCGTGGCCCGCCAGGCCAGACCCTGGAGCCACAACCCCACCCGCACGTTGTTCAAAGCACTCAGACGCAGCAGGTAAGGCCGCTGGAACAACATCGCCTGACGGCCCGGGCCGCGCAGCACATCGCCCCGCTGCAAGGGCAACAAGCCGTGCAAGGCCCTCAGAAGGGTGCTCTTGCCACTGCCATTGGCCCCCACCACGGCCACGCGCTCACCCTCGTGGACCGTCAGGTCCAGGCCCTTGAGCGCACACACACGCCCACCAGGCCCCAGACGCACCTCAAGGCCTCGGGCCTGCAGGGCCATCGGCCGTGGCCCCGCCGGGACGTGCGAAATCCCCGCCTCGGCCCTCATGCCGACCACCCCATCGCCCCGGCGTGGACCGGTGCCGTATCCACCCGCTCACGCCACCGCCGCAGCAGCGACACCAGCGCGTTGAGCAGCAACACCACCGCCATCAGGACGATGCCGAGCCCCAACGCCATCGGCAGGTCGCCCTTGCTCGTCTCCAGGGCGATGGCGGTCGTCATCACGCGGGTGAACCCATCGATGTTGCCCCCCACGATCATCACCGCCCCCACCTCGGCAATGGCCCGGCCAAACACGGTGATCACCACCGTCAACAGGGCGTAACGCTCGTCCCAGGCCAGCAGCGCGCCGCGCCACCCCACCCTGGCGCCCAAAGAGGCCAGCTGCTCGCCGTGCTGTCGGTCCACATCCTCCACCGCCTGCCGCGTCAAGGCGATCGCCACCGGAAGCACCAGCAGGGTCTGCGCCAGCACCATGGCCTGGAAACTGAACAGCCAGCCCAGAAAGCCGAGCGGCCCGCTGCGCGACAGCACCAGGTACACCACCAGCCCCACCACCACCGACGGCACCGCCAACGCGGCATTGAGTACGGTGATCACCGCACCGCGCCCGCGAAAACGCGCCACCCCCAGCCAGGCCCCCACCGACAACCCGACGGCACAAGCCAGCAGACACGCCGTGGCACTGACCGCCAGCGACCGGCCCACCACCGCCCACAAGCCGGGGTCCATGGAGAGCACCAGCCCCACCGCGGTGGACACACTGTCTGAAAAGGTATTCATGGCTGGCGATGCTAGCGGCTTGGCACGCCCGCGCCCATGGGGGTGACGAGGTATGAAGCCGCGTGCATACGGCATCGCCGCCCCCCGGCCCGATCGGGCACACTCGGGCCCATGCGCAAGGTGCACCTCAGTTACGACTTCAGCGACCACCGGGAACGGGAAGCGCATATCCACAACCCCCTGATCGCGCTGCTCTACGCCGTCCGCACCGAAGGGTCGATTTCAGGGGCAGCGCGTGCGCTGGGGCTGTCGTACCGCCACGTGTGGGGCCAGTTGAAAGACTGGGAAAAACGCCTGGGCCAGGAACTGATCATGTGGGAGCGTGGGCAGGCCGCCCAGCTCACCGCGTTTGGCGACAAGCTGCTGTGGACCGAACGGCTGGCACAAGCCCGGCTGGCCCCCCAGATCGAAGCCTTGCGGGCCGAACTGGAGCGCACCCTGGCGCTGGCGTTCGAGCCATCGGCCCATGTGCTGAGCCTGTACGCCAGCCACGACGACGCGCTGCTGCGGCTGCAGGACGTGGCCAGCGCCACCGCCGGCCTGTACCTCGACATCCAGTTCTGCGGCAGTACCGAAGCGCTGCGCGCACTCAACGACGGGCGCTGCGCCCTGGCCGGCTTCCACACCCGGCTGCCGCCCGCCAGCGACGGCCTGAGCCGCCGCACCTACCAGCCACTGCTGCGGCCCGGCCGGCACAAGCTGATCGGGTTTGCCCAGCGCACCCAAGGGCTGATGGTGGCGCCCGGCAACCCGCTGCGCATCGACAGCCTGGCCCGCGTAGCCAGATGGCGGCTGCGCTTCGTCAACCGGGCCATCGGCACCGGCACCCGGGTGTTGCTGGACGAATTGCTGGCCGAAGCGGGCCTGACGCTCGACCAGCTCAACGGCCACGACCGCTGCGAGCCCTCGCACAGCGCGGTGGCGCTGGCCGTGGCCAGCGGCTCCGCCGACGTGGGCCTGGGCACCGAATCGGCCGCACGGGCGCGTGGGCTGGACTTTGTGCCCTTGGCCACCGAGAGCTACCACCTGGTGTGCCTGAAATCGGCCCTGGAGCAGCCCGCAGTGCAGGCACTGCGCCAGGTGCTCGCCGGGCCCACCTGGGCCGGTCAGTGGCCCCAGCTGCCGGGCTACTGCGCCGAAGCCAGCGGCCAGGTCCGGCCTTTGCGCAGCGTGCTGCCCTGGTGGCAGTACCGATCGCCCAAGCCCACTGCCTGAAGCGTCTCGCTCAGAACGCTTCGTTCTCGGCTTCCAGGTAGGCCAGGCTCACGTACTTGCCGATGTTGCTGTCGAAGCCGGCCATGGTCTTGGCGTGCGGCGCCACACGGGGGTCTTTCAGCACTGCGGCCTTGGCCGTTTCTATGCCCTCGCCCGCCTCTACCGCTTTCAGACAAGGCTCGTAGATGCCGGCCATGAAAGTGCCATAGTCCTTGAGCAGCGTCTGGCTCGCGCGCCCATGGCCCGGCACCCACAACTGGTCACCCGCGGCGGCGCGCAAGGCGTCGTAGTACTTGAAGGTACCGCGGTAAGAACCATCGTCCATGTTGGCGATGCGCTTGTCCATGGCGATGTCGGCCACATAGGTCAGCCGGTCTTCCACCACCTCCACGCACAGGTCCGACGGCGTGTGGGCACGGCCGTAGTGGTGCATGCGCAGCGTCACATCCCCAAAACGGAAGTCTTGCCCATGGGCGGTGGGCCGGTTGGGCACCACCACTTTGGTGCCGAGCGTGGCCTGGTTGGTCCAGCGCTCCATCATGCTGCGCCACATGCTGCCCTCGGCGCCGGCAATCTGTTCGATCGTGTGCGGCAGGGCGTAGATCGGCAGCCCGGCACCATAGGCATTCACAAAAGCGTGGTTACCCAGCCAATGGTCGCCGTGGTAGTGGCTGTTGAAAATGGCCACCACCGGCTGCTGGGTCACGGTGCGGATCATGCGGATCGCCATCTCGCCCACCTGCAGCGAACAGCCACTGTCGAGCACCACCACACCAGCCGACGTGACCACGAACACCACGTTCGCCATGAACCCCTGGTTCTCGGCGGTGGGGAAGCCATCCTTGGCGTACACCATCCAGACGTGCTTCGACAGGCGCTGCGGCGCCACATCGGGCACCGGCGGGCCGGCGATGAAGTCGTGCACCTGCTGCGCGAACAGCCGCACTTCGGGCACCGCCAGCAGCCCGGCGCCACCCAAGGCCATGCCGCCCGACCAGGCCAGCCAACGCCGGCGCGACAGGGGGGATGCAACGGGGGGCTGGGTATGCGACATGGCCGTCTCCTCTGATGGGCGCGCGGGCACCCATCCATTCATAACTTTAAACTGATATTTGATTGTCGCCGCAGGGGCACCGCCTGTCAAAGCCCGCGCGGTGGATTTCAGCCGTGGCCTGCGGCCAGGCGCCGGGCAATCTCGGCCACCAGCTGACGGGCCAGGGCCAGCTTGGGGCCGTGCGGCACCGCGCGGCAACCGTGCTCGTCCACCAGCAGCAGCGCGTTGTCGTCCTGCCCGAAGGTGGCAGGGCCGATGTTGCCCACCAGCAGCGGCACCCCCTTGCGCACCCGTTTGGCCTGGGCATTCACCTCCAGGTCGTGGCTTTCGGCAGCGAAGCCGACGCAGAACAGGGCTCCTGAACGGGCTCGTTCGCTCGCAGCCACCCCGGCCAGGATGTCGGGGTTCTCCACAAAGGCCAGCGCGGGCGGCAGGCCACTGCCGTCTTTCTTGATCTTCTGGTCGGAGGCATTGGCGGGGCGCCAATCGGCCACGGCAGCGGCGGCCACGAACACGGTCGCCTGGCCCACCTCGGCCTGCACCGCCGCCTGCATCTCCAGCGCCGACTGCACGTTCACCCGCTTCACGCCCCAGGGCGTGGTCAGGTGCACCGGGCCGGCCACCAGCGTCACCTGGGCCCCGGCCTCCTGCGCTGCGCGGGCAATCGCAAACCCCATCTTGCCCGACGAATGGTTGGTGATGCCACGCACCGGGTCGATGGCCTCGAACGTGGGGCCAGCCGTGACCAGCACCCGCTGCCCGGCCAGCACCTTGGGCTGGAAGTGCGCCAGCAGCAAATCCAGCAGCTGCGGGGGTTCCAGCATGCGGCCATCACCCACTTCGCCACAGGCCTGGTCGCCCTGCCCCACGGGCAACACCACCGCGCCGTCGGCCTGCAGTTGGGCCACGTTGCGCTGCGTGGCCGGGTGGGCCCACATCTCGCGGTTCATGGCAGGGGCCAGCAACAGGGGCACGCGCTCCACGGGGCGGGCCAGGCACATCAGGGTCAGCAGGTCATCGGCCCGGCCCTGTACCAGCTTGGCCATGAGGTCGGCACTGGCCGGCGCGATCAGGATGGCGTCGGCCTCACGCCCCAGGTTGATATGGGGCATGTTGTTGGGCTCGCGCGCGTCCCACTGGCTGGTCACCACCGGCCGGTTGCTCAAGGCCTGCATGGTCACCGGGGTGATGAACTGGGCCGCGGCCTCGGTCATCACCACCTGCACCGTGGCGCCGGCCTTGGTCAGCAGCCGGCACAGTTCGGCCGACTTGTAGCACGCGATGCCCCCCGAGAGGCCCAGGACGATGTGTTTGCCGGCAAGGTCATTCATGGGCGGGAATGTACACCTACTTTTATAATCCCTATTTCCTCACCCGCGGGCCGCTTTGGCTCGCCTGCGACATGACCAAATTCGTATTCGTGACCGGTGGCGTGGTGTCCTCGCTGGGCAAGGGCATCGCCTCCGCCTCGTTGGCTGCGCTGCTCGAATCGCGCGGCCTCAAAGTCACCCTCATCAAGCTCGACCCCTACCTCAACGTCGACCCGGGCACCATGAGCCCGTTCCAGCACGGCGAAGTCTTCGTCACCGACGACGGTGCCGAGACCGACCTCGACCTGGGCCACTACGAGCGCTTCATCACCACCCGGATGAAGAAGGCCAACAACTTCACCACCGGGCAGATCTACAAGTCGGTGCTGGAAAAGGAGCGCCGCGGCGACTACCTGGGCAAGACGGTGCAGGTGATCCCGCACGTGACCAACGAGATCCAGGAATTCGTCAAGCGCGGCGCCGGCGTGGGTACGCCCGACGCGGTGGACGTGGCGATCGTGGAAATTGGCGGCACCGTGGGCGACATCGAATCCCTGCCCTTCCTGGAAGCGGTGCGCCAGCTCAGCCTGCGCATGGGCCCCAACAACGCGGCCTTCGTGCACCTCACCTATGTGCCCTGGATCGCCGCAGCCGGCGAGCTGAAAACCAAGCCCACCCAGCACACGGTGCAGAAGATGCGCGAAATCGGCATTCAGCCCGACGCGCTGCTGTGCCGCGCCGACCGCGTCATCCCCGACGACGAGCGCGAAAAGATCAGCCTCTTCACCAACGTGGCGCAGTGGGGCGTGATCTCCATGCCCGACGTGGACACCATCTACAAGGTGCCGCGCGTGCTGCACGAGCAGGGCCTGGATGGCCTGATCTGCGACAAGCTGCGCCTGAACACGCCGCCGGCCAACCTCAAGCGCTGGGACGACCTGGTGTACGAAGTCGAACACCCGAAAGGCGCCGTCAAGATCGCGATGGTGGGCAAGTACGTGGACCTGTCGGACAGCTATAAGTCGCTGAACGAGGCGCTGCGCCACGCCGGCATGAAGAACCACGTCAAGGCCGACATCACCTACATCGACTCCGAAACGCTGGAGTCGCAGGACGTGGCCCAGGTGCTGGGGGCGTTTGACGCCATTCTGGTGCCCGGTGGCTTCGGCAAACGTGGCACCGAGGGCAAGATCGCCGCCGCCCGCTACGCCCGCGAGCACAAGGTGCCCTACCTGGGCATCTGCCTGGGCATGCAGGTGGCCACCATCGAATTCGCGCGCCACGTGGCCGGGCTGGCCGGGGCCAACTCCACCGAATTCGACCCGCAGACGCCCCACCCCGTCATCGCGCTGATCGACGAGTGGCAGGACGCCGACGGCTCCATCCAGAAGCGCGACGCCAACAGCGATCTGGGCGGCACCATGCGCCTGGGCGCGCAGAGCTCCGACGTGGCGCCGGGCACGCTGGCGCACAGCATCTACGGCCCGGTGGTCACCGAGCGCCACCGCCACCGCTACGAAGCCAACACCCAGTACCTCGACCGCCTGCGCGAAGCCGGCCTCGTCATCTCGGCCCTCACTCAGCGCGAGCAGTTGACCGAGATCGTCGAGCTGCCACAAGCCCAACACCCCTGGTACATGGGCGTGCAGTTCCACCCCGAGTTCAAGTCCACCCCCTGGGACGGCCATCCGCTGTTCAACGCCTTCGTCAAGGCCGGGCTGGACCAGCACCAACGCAAAGGCTGAAGCCATGCAACTCTGCGGATTCGACGTCGGCCTGGACCACCCCTTCTTCCTCATCGCGGGCACCTGCTCCATCGAGGGGCTGGAGATGTCGCTGGACGTCGCCGGTCAGCTCAAGGACATCTGCACGCCGCTGGGCATTCCGTTGATCTTCAAGGGTTCGTTCGACAAGGCCAACCGCTCCTCTGGCAGCAGCCAGCGCGGCGTGGGGCTGGACGCCGGCCTGAAGATCCTCGACGAAGTGCGCCGCCAGACCGGGCTGCCCGTCCTCACCGATGTGCACCACGAATCCCAGGTGGCCACCGTCGCCAGCGTGGTGGACGTGCTGCAGACCCCCGCCTTCCTGTGCCGCCAGACCGATTTCATCCGTGCCGTCGCCCAGTCGGGCAAGCCGGTGAACATCAAAAAAGGGCAGTTCCTGGCGCCGTGGGACATGAAAAACGTCATCGACAAGGCCCGCGACGCCGCGCGCGAGGCCGGCCTGCCCGAAGACAACTTCCTGGCCTGCGAACGGGGCGTGAGCTTTGGCTACAACAACCTGGTGGCCGACATGACCAGCCTGGCCGAGATGCGCAAGTCCGGCGCACCGGTGGTGTTCGACGTGACGCATTCGGTGCAGAAGCCCGGTGGCCTCGGCAACGTGAGCGGCGGCGCGCGCGACATGGTGCCCGTGCTGGCGCGTGCCGGCGTGGCCGTGGGCGTGGCCGGCCTGTTCATGGAAACGCACCCCAAACCAGCCGAGGCCTGGTCCGACGGCCCGAATGCGGTGCCGCTCAAGCACATGAAGGCGCTGCTGGAGACCCTGGTGCAACTCGACCAGGTCACCAAACGCAGCGGCTTCCTCGAAAACCACTTCAACGCCTGAACCCGCCATGCCCAGCGCCTACCTCATCGTCGACATGCAGATCGCCGACCTCGAGCAGTACAAAAAGTACATGGCCGAGGCGCCGGCGGCCGTGAAAGCGGCTGGCGGCGAGTACCTGGTGCGCGGCGGTCGCTTCGAAGTGCTGGAAGGCGACTGGACACCCGCGCGTGTGGCCATGCTGCGCTTTCCCAGCTACGAGCAGGCCAAGGCGTTTTACGACGGCGAGATGTACCGCCAGGCCCGCGCCCAGCGCGAAGGGGCCACCCAATTCTTCAACATGATCCTGGTCGAAGGCGTGGCCGAGCCCGTGTTCTGACCCGTACCGCTTACATTCAATTTTCGAAAGGCAAACATGAGCGCAATCGTTGATATCGTCGGCCGCGAAGTGCTGGACAGCCGTGGCAACCCCACCGTGGAATGTGACGTGCTGCTGGAAAGCGGCGTCATGGGCCGCGCGGCCGTCCCGTCCGGTGCCTCCACCGGCAGCCGCGAAGCCATCGAGCTGCGCGACGGCGACAAGTCCCGCTACCTGGGCAAAGGCGTGCTCAAGGCGGTGGAGAACATCAACACCGAAATCAGCGAAGCCGTGCTGGGCCTCGACGCCTCCGAGCAGGCCTTCCTGGACAAGACCCTGATCGACCTCGACGGCACCGAGAACAAAGGCCGCCTGGGCGCCAACGCCATGCTGGCCGTCTCGATGGCTGTGGCCCGCGCCGCCGCCGAAGAAGCTGGCCTGCCGCTGTACCGCTACTTCGGCGGCAGCACCAGCATGCAGATGCCCGTGCCGATGATGAACGTCATCAACGGCGGCGCCCATGCCAACAACAACCTCGACATCCAGGAATTCATGATCCTGCCGGTCGGCGCGCCGTCGTTCCGCGAAGCCATCCGCTGGGGTGCTGAGGTGTTCCACGCCCTCAAGAAAATCATCCACGACAAGGGCATGAGCACCGCCGTGGGCGACGAAGGCGGTTTCGCCCCCTCCGTGGCCAACCACGAAGCGGCGATCCAGCTCATCCTGGAAGCGATTGACAAGGCCGGCTACGTGGCGGGCGAGCAGATCGCCCTGGGCCTGGACTGCGCCGCCAGCGAGTTCTGCAAGGACGGCCCGGACGGCTCCAAGGTCTACCACCTCGAAGGCGAAGGCCTTGTGCTGAACGCCGCCGAGTGGACCAACATCCTGGCCACCTGGTGCGACAAGTACCCCATCATCTCCATCGAAGACGCCATGGGCGAAGGCGACTGGGACGGCTGGAAGCACCTGACCGACGTGCTGGGCAAGAAGGTGCAGCTGGTGGGTGACGACCTGTTCGTGACCAACACCAAGATCTTCAAGGAAGGCATCAAGAAGGGCATCGCCAACTCGATCCTCATCAAGATCAATCAGATCGGCACCCTCACCGAGACCTTCGAGGCCATCGAAATGGCCAAGCGCGCCGGCTACACCGCCGTCATCAGCCACCGTTCGGGCGAAACCGAAGACAGCACCATCGCCGACATCGCCGTGGGCCTGAACGCGCTGCAGATCAAGACCGGCTCCATGAGCCGCTCCGACCGCATGGCCAAGTACAACCAGCTGCTGCGCATCGAGGAAGACCTGGGCGACGTGGCCAGCTACCCCGGCCGCGACGCGTTCTACAACCTGCGCTGAAACGGTTTGTCCCCCACCCGATGAACGCCCGACTGGTCGCGGTGCTGCTGCTGGTGCTGCTGGGCGTGGTCCACGGCCAGCTCTGGTGGGGGCGCGGCAGCGTGCCGCAGGTCAACGCCCTGCGCGAGGAACTGCGCGTGCAGGACGAGGCCAACGCCGCCGCCCGGCAACGCAACGAGCAGCTGGCCAACGAGGTGCGGGACCTGCGCGAAGGGCTGGACATGGTCGAGGAAATGGCCCGCCACGAGCTCGGCATGGTCAGGCCCAACGAGATCTTCGTCCAGATCCAGCGGCCCGCCCCACCTGCCCAGTGAGCCCGGACACGACGGCCAGCGCAACTTGGTGGGTGTGCGTGACGGCACCTGCGCAGGAAGCGGCGCTTCAGGACCTGCCCGTCTTTCGGCCCGACACCCCCCAGGCCCTGCTGGGCGCCTGGAACGGCCGGTCTGAGCCCTCCCGCGTGGTGTTGCTGGCCCCCGAGGCCAACGGCCACGACGGGGCTGCGTTGGAACAGGAAGACGCCTGGCGGCAAGCGCTGCAAATCGCGGGCATCCCCTACCAGACGTTGTGGCCAGATCAAGGCTCGCACGGCCTTGCCCTGCGCCGCCTGATGGGCCTGGCCCCGACACCCGCGCGGCGGCTTTACAACTCCTGGCCGTGCGACGGTTGCAGCGACCCGGCCTGCGAGCACCGCCTGTTCCAGGACCTGCTCGCCCAGCGCCCGACGGTACCTGGCTCCTGAACGGGCTCGCTGGGCTTTACTGCACCTGGTTGCTGCCGGGGGGCTGGCGCTGCTGCGACAGGAACAGCTGCGCCGCATCTACCGGATCGAACCGGTACTGCATGCCGCAGAAGTCGCATCCCACCTCCACCTGGCCGCGCTCGGCCAGGACCGACTCGATCTCCGCCGTACCCAGACCCTGCAACATGGCCGCCACGCGCTCGCGCGAGCAGGTGCAATGGAAGTGGGGCTGCACCGCCCCCGTCGCCGCCTCGAAACGCTGGATCGGCTCCTGCCAGAACAGGCGGTGCAGGATGGTGTCCGCATCCAGCGTCAGCAGCTCCTCGCGCTTCAGGCTGGCCGCCAGCATGGCGATGCGGTTGTAGTCCTCGTTGCGGCCGATGGCGTCTTCGCGCGCCTGCGCGGCGGCCGTGCCCGAGAGGTTGGCCTCGCCGGTGGCCGGCAGGCGCTGGATCAGCAGGCCGGCTGCCAGGTGGTCGTTGGCCGCCAGCACCAGCTTGGTGTCGAGCTGCTCGCTCTGCAGCATGTAGTGCTCCAGCACCTCGCTCACGTGCTCCAGCCGCTCGCCGCGGTCGCCGTACAGCGGCACCACGCCCTGGTAGGGTTGCTGCCCGGGCAGGCGGTCTTTGGGGTCGAGGGTGATGGCGCAGCGCCCCTGGTTGTTCACGTTCACCAGGTGGCTAAGTGGCACGCCCTCGGCCACCTCGCCGGTCACCTTGGCGGTGGCACGAAAACCGAAGTCCGGCTGCACCTCTGCCACCGCGAGCTTGACCGGTCCATCGCCAAACACCTGCAGGATGAGCGAGCCGTTGAACTTGATGTTGCCCTGCATCAACACCGCCGCGGCCGACATCTCGCCCAGCAGTTCGGTCACCGCAGCGGGGTAGCCGCCAGCCTGGCGGTGGCGCTCCAACACCTCCTGCCAGCCGTCGGTCAGGCGCACCAGCATGCCGCGCACCGGCAGGCCCTCAAACAAAAACTTGTGCAGTTCAGACACGTGCACCCCTCAGCCCAGCTTCTTCAGGCCCGCCCGGTAACGGCGGGCGTTGTCGATGTAATGCTCGGCGCTGCGGCGCAGGCCCTCGATCTGCTCCGGCGTGAGCTGACGCACCACCTTGGCCGGGCTGCCCAGGATCATCGAGCCGTCCGGGAACTCCTTGCCCTCGGTCACCAGCGCACGCGCACCCACCAGGCAGTGCTTGCCGATCTTGGCGCCGTTGAGCACCACCGCCCCGATGCCGATGAGCGACTCATCGCCAATGGTGCAGCCGTGCAGCATCACCTGGTGGCCCACCGTCACCCGCTCGCCAATCACCAGCGGCTGGCCGTAGTCGGCGTGCAGCACGCTACCGTCCTGGATGTTGCTGCCCGCCCCCACGGTGATGGTCTCGGTGTCGCCGCGCAGGACGGCGCCGAACCACACGCTGCTGTCCTCCCCCAGGGTCACATGGCCCATGACCTGGGCACTGTCCGCTACAAAGGCGCTGTCGGGCACCAGGGGCACGTCGTCGTCGAGTTGGTAAATGCTCATCTCTAGAATTGTAAGGATGCAAGCGCCCACCCGCCTCACCCACCCCGAATTGCGCCGCACCGCGCTGGACCTGCTGGTGTGCGCCGACCCGGCCGAGAAGTGCCAGCGGGTGCGAGAACTGTTCGAACGACGCGCCGAACTGGCCCTGGACACCGCCACCGACCTGACCGCCGACCCGAGCATCGCCACCTTGGTGCAGCAGCGGGTGCCGGGCCGCCCCCCACGCCCCCGACTGGTGGACCCGGCCGCGGTGCCGCAACGCTCGCCCTTCACGCTGGAAGGCCGAGCCGCACTGGTCCACGCCATCTGCCACATCGAGTTCAATGCCATCAACCTGGCGCTGGACGCGGTGTGGCGATTTCCCGGCATGCCGGCCGCGTTTTACGACGACTGGCTGCGCGTGGCCGCGGAAGAGGCCTACCACTTCGGGCTGCTGAGGGCGCACCTGCAGCGCCTGGCCGCAGACGACGCCCCAGCCTGGGACTACGGCGCATTCGACGCCCACGACGGGCTCTGGGCCATGTGCGAAAAAACCGCCCACGACCCCACCGCCCGCATGGCGCTGGTGCCCCGCACGCTCGAAGCCCGCGGACTCGACGCCACCCCCCTGATCCAGGCCAAACTGCGCAAGGTGGGCACCGCCGATGCACTGGAGGCGATTGGCCTGCTCGACATCATCCTGCGCGACGAGGTGGGCCACGTCGCCATTGGCAACCACTGGTACCGTTGGCTGTGCGAACGCCAGGGGCTGGAGCCAGTGGCCCATTACCGGCACCTGGCCCGGCTGCACAGCGCACCGCGCCTGCGCCCTCCGTTCAACGACGAGGCACGGCGCCGCGCCGGCTTCAGCCAGGCCGAGCTCGACTACCTGCTGGGCGCCTGAGCCCTTCAGCCCCTGGGGTGGTGGCGGGCATGCAGCTGCCGCAGGCGCTCACGCGCCACGTGGGTGTAGATGGTGGTGGTGGAAATGTCGGCGTGGCCCAGCAGCAGTTGCACCGCCCGCAGATCGGCACCGTGGTTGAGCAGGTGGGTGGCGAAGGCGTGCCGCAGCGTGTGTGGCGACAGGGGTGCCGTCACACCGGCAAGGCGGGCGTATTTTTTCACCAGCGTCCAGAACATCACCCGCGTCATGCGCGCCCCGCGTGCGGTCACGAACAGGTCCTGGGTCTGCTGACCCGCCAGGATGGCCGGCCGGGCCTCGGCCAGGTAGCGCCGCAGCCAGGCATCGGCCTCGTCGCCGAAGGGCAACAGGCGCTCTTTGTCGCCCTTGCCCTGCGCCCGCAGCACCTGATCCGACAGGCTGACCTCGAACGTACGCAGGCCCACCAGCTCGCTCACCCGCAGGCCGCTGGCGTACATCAGCTCCAGCATCGCCCGGTCGCGCAGGCCCAGCGGAGTGTCCACGTCGGGTGCGCGCAGCAACTGCTCCACCTGGGCCTCGCTGAGGATTTTGGGCACCCGCTGCAGCCGCTTGGCCGACAGCAGTTTGAGCGTCGGGTCGGCAGCCACCAGCCCCTCGCGCAAGGCCCAGCGAAAGAAGCGCTTGAACACGGTCAGGCGCCGGTTGCTGCTGGTGGCGCGGCTGCCGGGCAGGCGGTTGGCCATGTAAGCCAGCAGCTCCGCCTCGCCCACTTCGCACAAGGCCAGGGGCGGCTGCCCGGCGCGCCGCCCCTGCGAACCCGTGTCCTGCAACCAGAGCTGCAGCTGGGTCAGGTCGCTGCGGTAAGCGTCCAGGGTGTTGCGCGACAACCCATCCTCCAGCCACAGAGCGTCGATGAAGCGGTCCAACACAGAGGCAGCGGGCGCGACTAAGATCATGGGATGCCTATCCTACATGCCCTGCCCGCCTTCACCGACAACTACATCTGGGCCCTGCACGACGGCCGGGACGCCTGGGTGGTCGACCCCGGCGACCCCGCGCCGGTCGAGACGTGGCTCGCCCAGGAAGGCCTGAAGCTCGGCGGCATCCTGCTCACCCACCACCATGCCGACCACACCGGCGGCGTGGCGGCGTTGCGCGAAGCCCATGGGGCCCGCGTGGTCGGCCCGGCCTACGAAGTGCTGCCCGAGCCTGTGCAACGCCTGTCGGCCGGCGACCGCCTTGAGCTGCTCGGCCGCACCTTCGACGTGCTGGAAGTGCCTGGGCACACGGCCGGTCACATCGCCTACTACTGCGCCGACTGGGAGGGCACCCCACTGCTGTTCTGCGGCGACACCCTGTTCTCCGGTGGCTGTGGGCGGCTGTTCGAGGGCACCCCGGCGCAAATGCTGGACTCGCTGGACCGCCTATCGGCCCTCCCGGGGGCCACCCGGGTCTGCTGCACGCACGAATACACCCTGAGCAACCTGCGCTTTGCGCTGGCCGTCGAACCCGCCAACACGGCGCTGCAGGCCTACCAGCGCCATTGCCAGACACTGCGTGAGCAAGGCCAGCCAACGCTGCCCAGCACGGTCGAGCGTGAGCGTGCCATCAACCCATTCCTTCGGGTGCGGGAACCTCAGGTCGCCCAGGCCATCCACCAACAAGAGCCGGGCGCGAGCGACCCGGTGTCGCTGTTCGCCGCCCTGCGGCGCTGGAAAGATGGGTTCCGCTGAACTTCGGTCTTGGCGCTGCATGGTCGATAATCCTCGAGATAGTCTCGACCTGAGCGCCTTTTGATGAAGCTATTACCACTCTCTGTGCCCCTGATCGGCGCGCTCCTGACCAGTGCCTGCACCACACTGCCCCCCAGCGCCTCGCACAGCGAACCGGACACCCCAGCTCCACGCGTGACCTCGGAGGTCGCGAAACGATCCACCTCACGGCAGCCGGCACTGGTGCCCAACGGGCCCTTGCAGAGCCTGTCGGTCGAGTCCGCGGCACCGTCCGTACCCGCCGTGGCCACCCTGGAGGCGCCCAAAGACCTGTGGGAGCGCATCCGCCGTGGCTACACCATGCCCGACCTGGACAACTCCCTGGTACGCAGCCAGGAGCAGTGGTACGCCAGCCGGCCCGACTACATCCAGCGCATGACGGAGCGCGGCAGCAAGTACCTGTTCCACGTCGTGGAGGAACTGGAGCGCCGCAACCTGCCCCTGGAACTCGCGCTGCTGCCCTTCATCGAGAGCGCCTTCAACCCCCAGGCTGTCTCGCACGCGAAGGCGGCCGGCATGTGGCAGTTCATGCCGGCCACCGGACGCTATTTCGACCTGAAACAGAACGCGTTTCGTGACGACCGGCGCGACGTGCTGGCCTCCACCCGCGCCGCACTCGACTACCTCGAACGCCTGCACCGCATGTTCGGTGACTGGCACCTGGCGCTGGCCGCATACAACTGGGGCGAGGGCAACGTGATGCGGGCCATCCAGCGCAACCGCAACGCCGGCCTGCCCACCGGGTACGAAGACCTTCGGATGCCCGAGGAAACACGGCAGTACGTGCCCAAGTTGCAGGCGGTCAAGAACATCGTCCGCGCCTCTGAGCGCTACGGTGTGGCCCTGCCCAAAATCGGCAACCACCCTTTCTTCGACACCGTTGGCATCGACCGCGACATCGACGTGGCCCTCGTCGCCCAATTGGCCGACGTGAGCGAGCGCGACTTCCGGCAGCTCAACCCGTCGCACAACAAGCCGGTCATCATGGCTGCTGGCACGCCCAACATCCTGCTGCCCTGGGACAACGCCCTGCTGTTCCAGGAGCGCTTGCGCCAGCACCAGGGGCCGACCGCCAGCTGGACTGTCTGGCGCGTGCCCAGCAACATGACGGCGGCGGCTGCAGCCGAGCGCCACGGCATGACGGAACAGGAACTGCGCGAGGTCAACCGCATCCCGCCTCGCATGCTGCTTCAGGCCGGCTCCACCGTCCTGGTGCCGCGCCAGGGCCGGCTCGACGCCGACGTGCCGGAACACATTGCCGACAACGGCCAGATCCTGTTCGTGCCCGAGCGCTCGGCCCAGCGGTCGGTGCGGGTCAAGGTGCGTGCCGGTGACACGCTGGCGAGTTTCGCCCGACGCCACCGTGTCAGCGTGGCCGACCTGCGCGAGTGGAACAAGTTGCGGGCCGATGCCCAACTGCGCAGTGGCCAGACGCTGCTGATCGTGCGCGAAGGTGGTGCTGCGCCCACCACCACCGCCAAGGCCAGTGGGTCGTCCAACCGCAAACCGGGCAAGACACAAGCGACCAAAACCGCGTCGGCCAAACCGAGCAAGAAAACGCCAGCCTCCACGACCGCCAAGAAGGCGACCGCCAAACCGACGGCCGTGGCCAGCACAAAAACTGCGGTGTCGGCACGCTGAAGCAGCGCATGCGGGTGCAGGAGGCCTCGCGCCCTGCACCCGGCCCAAAAACAGAAAAGGGCAGGTGTTGAACCTGCCCTTTTCTAGGAGAGATGGAGCGGGAAACGAGGTTCGAACTCGCGACCTCAACCTTGGCAAGGTTGCGCTCTACCAGCTGAGCTATTCCCGCAAAGAACTGTGTTGCCACAGCCCCTGGTTGTTGGAGGCGCGGGCCGGAGTCGAACCGACCTACACGGATTTGCAATCCGGTGCATAACCGCTTTGCTACCGCGCCTTGAAGGTACCACTCCGACACGATCGCCGGATAAAAAAGGGAAGCCTGGGCTTCCCTTCGGAATCTGGAGCGGGAAACGAGGTTCGAACTCGCGACCTCAACCTTGGCAAGGTTGCGCTCTACCAGCTGAGCTATTCCCGCACATTTCAGACTTGCTTCGTTTCCGTCGCATCGTCTGAAGCCATTATTCTACACAGATTTTCGACCTTTCGTCAAAGCCTGCGCATTTTTTTGTTCAGTGCTTGACCGCCGGATTGGTGTCCGCCGAAGCCGTGGGCGCGGTGGGCGCAGGCGTCTCGTCGGCCATCGGGCTGGGGTAGCGCTCCAGCGCAATTTCCAGCACGCGGTCGATCCACTTCACCGGCACGATCTCCAGCCCTTCCTTGACGTTGTCGGGAATCTCGGCCAGGTCTTTGACGTTTTCTTCCGGGATGATCACGGTCTTGATGCCGCCGCGCAGCGCCGCGAGCAGCTTCTCCTTCAGGCCACCGATCGCCGTCACCTCGCCGCGCAGGGTGATTTCCCCCGTCATGGCCACGTCGGCCCGCACCGGAATGCCCGTGAGCGCCGAGACCATGGTGGTGGTCATGGCAATGCCCGCGCTCGGCCCGTCTTTGGGCGTGGCGCCGTCGGGCACGTGGATGTGGATGTCCTTCTTCTCGAAGGCCTCGTCGGCAATGCCCAGCGCATGGGCACGGCTGCGCACCACGGTGCGCGCGGCCTCGACCGACTCTTTCATCACATCGCCCAACGAGCCCGTACGGATGACATTGCCCTTGCCCGGCATCAAGGCGGACTCGATCGTCAGCAGGTCGCCGCCCACCTCGGTCCAGGCCAGGCCCACCACCTGACCGACCTGGTTCTGCGCTTCGGCACGGCCGTAGGTGAACTTGCGCACGCCCAGGAATTCGCTCAGGTTCTCGGAGTTGACCACCACGGTGGGCGTGTACTTCTTGAGCAGCAGGCCCTTGACCACCTTGCGGCAGATCTTGGAGAGCTCGCGCTCCAGCGAACGCACGCCGGCTTCGCGGGTGTAGTATCGCACCACGTCGCGCACCGCATCCTCGGTGACCTGCAGTTCCCCTTCCTTGATGCCGTTGTTGGTGAGCTGCTTGGGCAACAGGTATTTGAGCGCGATGTTGGTCTTCTCGTCCTCGGTGTAACCCGACAGGCGGATCACTTCCATCCGGTCCAGCAGCGCCGGGGGGATGTTCATCGAGTTGGACGTGGCCACGAACATCACATCGCTCAGGTCGAAATCGACCTCCACGTAGTGGTCGGCAAACGTGTGGTTCTGCTCCGGGTCCAGCACCTCCAGCAGCGCCGACGACGGATCGCCCCGGAAATCCATGCCCAGCTTGTCGATCTCGTCGAGCAGGAACAGCGGGTTCTTGGTGCCCACCTTGTTCAGGCTCTGCAGCACCTTGCCCGGCATGGCACCGATGTAGGTGCGGCGGTGGCCACGGATCTCGGCCTCGTCGCGCATGCCGCCCAGGGCCATGCGCACGTACTTGCGGCCGGTGGCTTTTGCCACCGACTGCCCCAGCGAGGTCTTGCCCACGCCCGGGGGCCCCACCAGGCACAGGATGGGGGCCTTGACCTTGTCCACCCGCTGCTGCACCGCGAGGTATTCAAGAATGCGGTCCTTGACCTTTTCCAGCCCGTAGTGGTCTTCGTTGAGCACGTCTTCGGCAAAGGCCAGATCGTGCTTGATCTTGGTCTTCTTGCTCCAGGGCAGGCCCACCAGCACGTCGATGTAGTTGCGCACCACGGTGGCCTCAGCCGACATGGGCGACATCAGCTTGAGCTTCTTGAGTTCGCCCTCGGCCTTCTTGCGGGCTTCGGCCGGCATCTTGGCGAGCTTGATCTTCTTCTCGATCTCTTCGATGTCGGCGCCCTCTTCGCCTTCGCCGAGCTCCTTCTGGATCGCCTTGACCTGCTCGTTGAGGTAGAAGTCGCGCTGGTTCTTCTCCATCTGCCGCTTGACGCGGCCACGGATGCGCTTATCGACGTTGAGGATCTCGACCTCGCGTTCGAGCTGCGCAAACAGGTTTTCCAGCCGGTGGACGATCACGTCGAGATCGAGCACGCTCTGCTTGGCTTCGAGCTTGAGCGGCAGGTGCGCGGCGATGGTGTCGGCCAGGCGGCCAGCGTCGTCGATGCTGGCGATGGACGTCAGGATCTCGGACGGAATCTTTTTGTTGAGCTTGACATACTGGTCGAATTGCTGCATCACGGCGCGGCGCAAGGCTTCGACCTCGGTCGCGTCCGCACCGGCGGACTCCTCGGCCGGGTTCACCGGCGCCACCTTGGCATGGAAGTGGGTCTCGCCGTCGTCAATGCCCAGCACCTTGGCGCGCTGCACGCCTTCGACCAGCACCTTCACCGTGCCGTCGGGCAGCTTGAGCATCTGCAGGATGCTGGCCACGCAGCCCATGTCGAACATGTCTTCGGGGGCGGGCTCGTCCTTGGCCGCGGTCTTTTGCGCCACCAGCATGATGCGGCGCTCGTTTTCCATCGCGGCCTCCAGGGCCTTGATGCTCTTGGGGCGGCCCACGAACAGCGGGATCACCATGTGGGGAAACACCACCACGTCGCGCAGCGGCAGCAGCGGCAGCGTCACGGGTTGGCTGGGAAGGAGAGTGTGTCCTGACATCGTCTTACCTCAATGTTGGTGTGGCAAGTGGGGGCACATTCGGCCACTTCAACCCGCTCGCCAGCGGGGACCAGGGGCCAGCGGCCCCCGTCCCGCTCGGGTCAGGCCTGTTTCGCGGCTTCGCGGTACACCAGCAGGGGGGCCTTGCCCTCCTCGATGGTGGACTCGTCAACCACCACCTTTTCGACGTTGCCGATGCTGGGCAGTTCAAACATCGTGTCCATGAGAGCCTGCTCCAGGATAGAACGCAGGCCGCGCGCGCCGGTTTTGCGCTTGATGGCCTTGCGGGCGATGGACTTCAGCGCGGCCGGCCGCACCTCGAGCTCCACCCCTTCCATGTGCAGCAACTGCGCGAACTGCTTGACCACCGCGTTCTTGGGTTCGGTCAGGATGTCGACCAGCGCGTCTTCGCCCAGCTCGGCCAGGGCCGTGACCACCGGCAGCCGCCCCACCAGCTCGGGGATGAGGCCGAAGCGCACCAGATCGTCGGGCTCCACCTCGGCAAACACCTCGGTCAGGCTGCGCTCCTTCTTGCTCTTGACGTTGGCGCCGAATCCGATGCCGGCCGCTTCGGTGCGCTGCTCGACGATCTTTTCCAGCCCCGCGAACGCCCCGCCACAGATGAACAGGATGTTGGAGGTATCGACCTGCAGCATGTCCTGGTTCGGGTGCTTGCGCCCGCCCTGCGGCGGCACCGAGGCAAGCGTGCCCTCGATCAGCTTGAGCAGGGCCTGCTGCACGCCCTCGCCCGACACGTCGCGGGTGATGGAGGGGTTTTCCGACTTGCGGGTGATCTTGTCGATCTCGTCGATGTAGACGATGCCCTGCTGCGCCTTGTTGACGTCGTAGTCACAGGTTTGAAGCAGCTTGGCGATGATGTTTTCCACGTCCTCGCCCACGTAGCCCGCTTCGGTGAGCGTGGTGGCGTCGGCCATGACGAAGGGCACGTTGAGCATGCGCGCCAGCGTGGAGGCCAGCAGGGTCTTGCCCGAGCCGGTGGGCCCGATCAGCAGGATGTTGCTCTTGGCCAGCTCGACGTCGTCCTGCTTGGCCGTGTCCTTGTGGCGCAGGCGTTTGTAGTGGTTGTACACCGCCACCGACAGCGCCTTTTTGGCCACCTCCTGCCCGATCACGTAGTTGTCGAGGTGTTGCTTGATGTCCAGCGGCGCGGGCAGGGCGTCGCCCTGCCCCTTGGAGCCCACGGTGGTGGGCGGCAGTTCGTCGCGGATGATGTCGTTGCACAGCTCGATGCACTCTTCACAGATGAACACCGAGGGGCCGGCGATCAGCTTCTTGACCTCGTGCTGGCTCTTGCCGCAAAAGGAGCAGTAAAGGGTTTTTTCGCTGTTGGCGCCTTTTTTATCGGCCATGAGGGGGTTGCCTTGCTGCTGTCTCGGGAAAGGGGTGTGCGCTCAATGATACGGGAGGGCGGCGGCCAGGTCGACTCAGGCGCCGCGCTTGTCGATCACCTTGTCGATCAGACCGTATTCGGCGGCTTCGGCCGCGGCCATGAAGTAGTCGCGCTCGGTGTCGCGCTCGATCTTCTCCAGCGGCTGGCCGGTGCGCTCGCTCAGGATGCGGTTGAGGTCGGCACGCAGGCGCAGGATCTCGCGGGCGTGGATCTCGATGTCGGTGGCCTGGCCCTGGGCGCCGCCCAGCGGCTGGTGGATCATGACGCGCGAGTTGGGCAGCGCAAAGCGCTTGCCTTTGGCACCGGCAGCCAGCAGGAACGCGCCCATGCTGGCGGCCATGCCCATGCACAGGGTGGACACGTCGGGCTTGATGAAGTTCATGGTGTCGAAGATCGACATGCCAGCGCTCACCGATCCGCCGGGCGAGTTGATGTAGAAGTGGATGTCCTTGTCCGGGTTTTCGCTTTCCAGGAACAGCATCTGCGCCACCACCAGGTTGGCCGACTGGTCGTTGACCGGCCCGACCAGGAACACGACGCGCTCCTTGAGCAGGCGGGAGTAAATGTCGTACGCGCGTTCGCCGCGGCCCGACTGTTCGATCACCATGGGGACCATGCCCAGGTTCTGTGCATCCAATGCGCTCATTGTGTGGGGTGCTCCAAGTTGCTCAACAACGCTACTGTAACCAAAGCCGGGCAGGGACAAAAAAGGGCGGAAGAATCCGCCCCTTCGCTGGCGCGGGCTTGGCCCGCACGGTGCCCGAACGGCCGATCAGGCCTGGCCCATCAGCTCCTCGAAGCCAACGGTCTTGTCGGTCACCTTGGCCTGGCCCAGCACGAACTCGGTGACGTTGTTCTCGATCACGATCGCCTCGACTTCGGCCAGGCGACGGTTGTCGCTCTTGTACCAGCGCACCACGTCGGCCGGGCTCTCGTAGGAAGCGGCGAGCTCGGTGATGTGGGCATCGATCTGCTCGGGCGTGGCGTGCAGCTTGTGGGTGTTGACCAGCTCGGCCACCACCAGGCCCAGGCGGACACGGCGCTCGGCCTGCTCCTGGAACAGCTCGGCCGGGATCGGGGCCTTGTCGGCGTCCTTGATGCCGCGCTGCTTGAGGTCGGCACGGGCACCTTCCACCAAGCGCTGCACTTCGGCTTCGACGCTGGCCTTGGGCAGGTCGAGTTCGGCCTTGGCGATCAGCGCGTCCATGGCCGCGGCCTTGTTGCGCGCCAGCACGCGGAACTTGACTTCACGCTCCAGGTTTTTCTTGATGTCGGCGCGCAGCGCGTCCACCGTGCCTTCGGCAATGCCGAGGGACTTCACGAACGCTTCGTCCACTTCGGGCAGCTGCTGGGCTTCGACCTTGTTGAGGGTCACCAAGAAGTCGGCCTGCTTGCCGGCCACTTCCTTGCCGTGGTAGTCCTCGGGGAAATTGAGCGGGAAGGTCTTGGACTCGCCGGCCTTCATGCCACGCACGGCGTCTTCGAACTCCTTGAGCATCTGGCCTTCGCCCACCAGGAACTGGAAGCCGGTGGCCTTGCCGCCTTCGAACGGCTCGCCGTCGATCTTGCCTTCGAAGTCGATGGTCACGCGGTCGCCGTCGGCGGCGGCCTCGTCAGCGCCGCGGGCGTTGAAGGTGCGGCGCTGCTTGCGCAGGATGTCGAGCGTGCGGTCGATGGCCGCATCGTCCACCTCGGCGGTGACTTTCTCGACCTCGGCGCTGGTCAGGTCACCGATCTTGACTTCGGGGAACACTTCGAACACCGCCTCGAAAGCCACGGTGCCTTCGGCGGCGCCGTCTTTCTCGCTGATGCGGGGCTGACCGGCGATGCGCAGCTGGGCTTCGTTGGCGGCGGCGTTGAAGGCCTCACCCACCTTGTCGTTCATCACCTCGTACTGGACCGAGTAGCCATAGCGCTGGGCCACGACGCTCATCGGCACCTTGCCGGGGCGGAAGCCGTCCATCTTGACCTGGCGCTGCATGCGCTTGAGGCGGGCTTCGACTTCCTTCTGGATGGCGTCCACCGGCAGCTCGAGCGTGATCTTGCGCTCCAGCTTTTCCAGGGTTTCGACGTTCACTGCCATGGTTTTCTCCTGTAGGGAACACAGGGCAGCCGGCTGCTGCCACTGACATATTCGGTTCAAAGGTGTGGTGCGCGGGGGGGGACTCGAACCCCCACACCATTGCTGGCGTCAGGACCTAAACCTGGTGCGTCTACCAATTTCGCCACCCGCGCGGTATTTCGTGCCGGTGCACCGCCCAGGGGCGCGCGCCGGCAAACTGGCTATTGTAAGGCAGGCGCCGGCTCACGCCGTACGCGGAACCAGGCGGCGTACATCGCGGGCAGCGCCAGCAGCGTCAACACCGTCGCCACGATCAGCCCACCCATGATGGCCACCGCCATCGGCCCCCAGAACACGCTGCGCGACAGCGGGATCATGGCCAGCACCGCCGCCGCGGCCGTCAGCACGATCGGCCGCAGACGGCGCACCGCGGCTTCGACGATGGCGTCCCACGCCGGCACGCCCTGGGCACGGTCCTGCTCGATCTGGTCGATCAGGATCACCGAGTTGCGCATGATCATGCCCATGAGCGCGATCACGCCCAGCAACGCGACGAACCCGAACGGTCGGTCGAGCAGCAGCAGCGCCGCCGCCACCCCGGCCAGCCCGAGGGGGCCGGTGAGGAACACCAGCATGGCGCGGCTGAAGCTGTGCAGCTGCAGCATGAGCAGCGTGAAGATGATGAACAGCATCATGGGCACCCCGGCCGCGATCGAGCCCTGGCCCTTGCTGCTTTCGGCCACCGTACCCGCCACTTCCACCCGGTAGCCGCCGGGGCCCTGGCGCGCCCATTCGGCTTCCAAAGCGCGGATGGCGGGCAACAACTCGTTGGTCACGGTAGCGCCCTGCAGACCGGCCACGATGTCGGCCTGCACGGTGATGGCGTATTCGCGGTTCTCGCGCCACATCACCCCGGGCTCCCAGGCGAACACCGGGCGGGCGATCTGGGTCAACGGGATGGGCTTGCCGCTGGCGGTGGGCAGGTAGGCGTTGGCCAGCTCCGAGACGGCATCCCGTTCGGCCAGGGGCTGGCGCAGCACGATGTCGATGAGCTTGTCGCCCTCGCGGTACTGGCCCACGGTGGCGCCGGTCACGGCGGTGCGGGCCGTCTGGGCGATGGACGCGCTGCTGACACCGAGCGCCCGCGCCTTGGCTTGGTCCACCTCGAGCCGCACCACTTTGATGGACTCGTGCCAGTTGTCGTTCACGCCGCGGGTGTTGGGGCTGTCGCGCATGGCCTGTTTGACCTGGTCGGCACGCTGGCGCAGCATGGCCGGGTCGGGGCCGAAGACGCGGAACTGCACCGGGTAGGCCACCGGCGGGCCATTGGCCAGCAATTTGACACGGGCCCGTACCTCGGGAAACTCCCGCGCCAGCAGGGCGGGCAGTTCGCGCATCAGGCCATCGCGGGCGCGCAGATCGCTGGTCATGAGCAATAACTGCGACACGTTGCTCTGGGGAAAGATCTGGTCCAGCGGCAAATTGAAGCGCGGCAGCCCGGAGCCCACCCAGGACGTCACATGCTCCACCCCCGGGGCCTGGGCCAGCCGGGCCTCCAGGCGGCGGACCACCTCTTCGTTGGCGGCGATGGCGCTGCCCTCGGGCAGCCACACGTCCACGAGGATTTCCGGCCGGTTGGAGTCCGGAAAGAACTGCTGCTGCACGAACTTCATGCCCACAATGCCCAGGGCAAACGTGAACACCGTGGCCGCGATGGTGAGCCAGCGGTGCGCCACGCACCAGTTCACCACACCACGGAAGCGGGTGTAGAAGGGGCCGTCGAACACCTCGGCCACCGGGCCGGTGTGTGGCTTGACCTTGAGGAGCTTCACGCCCAGGTAGGGCACGAAATACACCGCCACCACCCACGACAGCACCAGCGCGGTGGCCGTGACGGCAAAGATGGCAAAGGTGTACTCACCCACGGTGGACTTGGCAAAACCAATGGGCAGGAAACCCGCCGCCGTGATGAGCGTGCCGGTCAGCATGGGCATGGCCGTCACCTCCCAGGTGAAGGTGGCGGCGCGGAACATGGTGTGCCCCTCTTCCAGCTTGCGCACCATCATTTCCACCGCGATGATGGCGTCGTCCACCAGCAGGCCCAACGCGATGATCAGCGAACCCAGCGAAATTTTGTGCAGGCCGATGCCCCAGTACTGCATGACCAGGAAGGTCATGGCCAGCACCAGCGGGATGGTGATGAGCACCACCAGACCAGGGCGGGTGTCGAGCGTGTAGCGGCGCCAGCCCTGCCCCTGCGGGTTGCGGTGCAAGCCCAGGCTGAGAAAACTCACCAGCAGCACCACCACCACCGCTTCGATCAGCACCTTCACGAATTCGTTGACCGAGCGCGACACGGTGGCCGGCTGGTCCTGCACCTGGGCCAGCTGCATGCCGACGGGCAGCGTGCGCTCCAGTTCGGCAAGCTTGACGTTGAGCGCCTTGCCCAGGCGGATGATGTCGCCGCCCTTGGCCATGGACACACCCAACGCGATGCTCGCCTGCCCGCGGTGGCGCACCCGCACCTGCGGCGGGTCGGCGTAATCGCGGCGGATGTCCGCCACGTCCCCGAGACGCAGCTGCGTGCCATTGGCGGCCCGGATGGGCATGGCGCGCAGCTCTTCCACCGACTGAAAGGCCCCAGCCACCCGCACCAGTATCGCGTCTTGCGGCGTTTGGACCGCGCCGGCGGGCGCCACCGCGTTTTGCTGCCCCAGCTGCTCCAGCACCTGGTTCATGTCCAGCCCCAGCGTGGCCAGCCGGCGGCGCGACACCTCGATGTAGAGCTTTTCGTCCTGCACACCGAACAGCTCGACCTTGGCCACATCGGGCACGTTCAGCAGCTCGTGGCGGATGCGGTCGGCTTCTGCCTTGAGCTCGGCCGGGCTGAACCCGTCGCCCTGCAAAGCGTAAATCACGCCAAACACGTCACCGAATTCGTCGTTGAAGTAGGGCCCCTGCACCCCCTGCGGCAGGGTGGCGCGCATGTCGCCCACCTTCTTGCGCACGGTGTACCAGATCTGCTGCAGCTCCTTGGGAGGCGAGGAGTCGGCGACCTGGAAGACGATCAGCGTCTCGCCCGGCTTGGAGTAGCTGCGGATGATGTCGGCATAGGGCACCTCCTGCAGGGTTTTTTCCAGCTTGTCGGCCACCTGCTCAGCCATCTGCTGGGCGTCGGCCCCGGGCCAGTAGGCCCGCACAACCATGGCGCGGAAGTTGAACGGGGGGTCCTCGTCCTGGCCGAGCTGAAAGTACGCGGCAAACCCCAGCACCAGCAACACCACCATGAGGTAGCGCGTGAGCGGCTGGTGGTTGAGCGCCCATTCGGACAGGTTGAAGCGCGAGCGCGGGTGGGAGGCGTTCATGGGTGCGATCCGGTGGGCGACGGGTTCATGGCGCAATGCTCAGGGTGCCGGGGTGTAGCGCACCACGGCCTGACCATCGTTGAGCACGTGCACGCCGGCCACCACCACCTCGTCGCCGGGCTGCAAACCTTGGGCAATCACCGCCTGGTTGCCGTCCAGGCCCGCCACCGTGACGGTGCGCGCACGCACCACCCCGGCCGCAGCATCAAACACCCACACGGCGCTGCCCGCACCGTGCTGCCACAAGGCACTCGTGGGCAGGCGAACCGCGGCCTGCACCGGGGCCGCTGGGCCCGCCGCACCGGCCAGCCGCACGGTGGCCGTGGCCCCCAATGGCGGCTGCGCATCGGAAGGCAGCGAGACCTTGACGGCGTAGGTCCGCGTGAGGGGATCGGCACTGGCGGCCACTTCTCGGACTTGCCCTGTGTACACCGGAGGCTGCCCAGCCGTGCCACTGGCCCACAGCCTCACCTCGGCCGGCAAGCCGGCACGCAGCGCGGCCACCCGGTCCTCGGGTACCGCCAGCACGGCATCGCGTGGTCCCTGGCGGGCCAGCCGCACCACCGGCGCACCGGCGGCCACCACCTGCCCCGGCTCGGCCTCCACCGCCACAACCACGCCATCGGCATCGGCCGTCAAGCGGGTGTATTCGGCCTGGTTGCCCTGCACGCGCGCCTGGGCTTCCGCCTGCCGCAAGGCGGCCTCGGCGGCCTGCAATGCGGTCTGACGGCGTTCGATCTCGGCGCTGCTGATGAAACCCTGTTGCTGCAGCGACTCGAAGCGCCGCAAGTCCGCCAGGGCAAGGTCGCGCTGCTGGCGGGCTGCCACCGCCTGCGCGCGGGCTGCGTCGGCCACGGCGGCATAGTCTTGTACGTCGAGCACCGCGAGCAACTGCCCCTGGCGCACCGGCTGGCCTACTTCGGCCGGGCGCTCGAGCAACTTGCCGCCCACCCGGAAGCCCAGGCGCGACTCGGTGCGGGCCCGGATCTCGGCCGCGTACTCGTGCTGCGGATCCAACGGACCGGCCTCGACCTGCCACAACTTGACCGCCCGCACCGGCTCCTCGGGCGGCGCCGCCCGAGAGCACGCAGTCAACAGAACCGCCCCTGCCACAAGGGCGGCCACCGACAAACACCTGGACATGAGACGTCTCCCGAAATTAATGACCCACGGGTTATTAAAAAGCATCATACCCGATGCGGTGGCCGCGGCTGTGGCAACATCCGGGCATGCAAGGTGTGGCGCATTACGAGAACTTTCCGGTCGCTTCGTGGCTCTGTCCGCCGCGCTTGCGCGCCCCCATCGTGGCGCTGTACCACTACGCCCGCACCGCCGACGACATCGCCGACGAAGGGGACGCCAGCGCGGACCAACGCCTGGCCGAGCTGCAAACCTACCGCGACACCCTGCTGCAAGCCTGGCAAGCCCCCGCCTCGCCGCCGGCCGGCAGACGCTGGCCCGAGGTGTTTGGCCCGCTGGCCCAGGCCATGGACACGCACCAGCTACCGCTGGCACCGATGCTGGACCTGCTCGACGCCTTCGAACAAGACGTGCGTTACACCGCCAGCGGCCAGCGTTACGCCAACCTGGACGAATTGCTCGACTACTGCCGCCGCTCCGCCAACCCGGTGGGGCGCCTGCTGTTGCACCTGTACGGCGTGCACCAGCCGCGCGACCTGCAACAAAGCGATGACATTTGCACCGCGCTGCAACTGATCAACTTCTGGCAGGACCTGAGCCGCGACCTGCCCCGACAGCGCCATTACCTGCCCCAAGACCTGCTGGAGCGCCACGGCATCGACCCCTGCGCCCTGACCCCGGCACACGACTCGGCAGCGGCCCGCCGACTGGTGGCCGAGCTGGTGGCGCATGCGCGTGCACTCATGCACCGTGGCGCCCCACTGGCCGCGCGCCTGCCCGGACGCATCGGCTGGGAGCTTCGGCTCGTGGTGCAAGGCGGCCTGCGGATCCTGGAACTCATCGAGCGCGACCAGCACCGCTCCTGGCAGCGCCGACCCCGTTTGCGAGCCACCGACGTGCCGGTGCTGCTGTGGCGGGCCCTGCGCATGGGCACGCCGGCCACCATGGTCCCTTCCACCCCCTGAACGCACCACCATGCCTTCGACCACGACCCGCCGCGGCCTGCGCCGCACCCTGACGCTGCTGTGCGCCTTCGGGCTGGCCTCCGCCGGCCCCTGGGCCTGGGCCCAAACCCCCCCTGCGGAGGCGCGGGCGACCGTGACGGTCCAGACCGCGCGGCTGGACAGCGTCTGGGAGCAACCGTGGCGCAGTGCGCCGGCCCAGGTGCTCGCGCGCAATGAATCGCGGCTGGCCGCCGAGGTCACTGGCAACCTGCAACGCTGGCATGCCGACGTAGGCGCCGAAGTGCGACAGGGCGACGTGCTGGCCCAGATCGACCCGCAGGACCTGGCGCTGGCGCTCGAGCGGGCGCAGGCCGCCCGCGACGCGGCCCAGGCACGCCTGGCGCTGGGCGAGGCACAGCTGCAACGGGCCCGCGAGCTGGTGGCCCAGGGCTTTTTCTCGCAGGAAGCGCTGGCACAGCGCGAGACCGAAGTCGCGCTGCAGCGGGCCGAACTGGCGCAGGCCCGGGCCCAATGGCAAACAGCGCGCCGCCAGCTCGACAAGGCCACCCTGCGAGCCCCCTTCGCCGGCACCGTGGTGCAGCGGCTGGCGCAACAGGGCGAGGCGGTGGCGCCGGGCACCGTGCTGTACGTGCTGTCCCAAAGCGGGGCAACCGAGCTGCAGGCCACGGTGGCGCCCGACGATGCCCGTGGTCTGTCCACGGCCACCGCGTTGCAATTCGAGCCCCAGGGCGGGGAACGCACCTGGCCGGTGAAGCTGCTGCGGCTGACGCGCACCGTGCAACCCGGCACCCGCACCCAGACGGCCCGGCTGGCGTTCGACGGCGACCGCGCTCCGCCGGCCGGCAGCAACGGCCGGCTGCGCTGGCGCGACCCGGTGCCGCATGTGCCCGCCACGCTGGTGGTGCGGCGCGGCGCGGCGCTCGGGGTGTTCGTGCAAGCCAACGGGCAGGCCCGCTTCGTGCCGCTGCCCGGCGCGCAGGAAGGCCGCGCGGCCCCGGTCACGCTGCCGGCCGACACCCAGATCGTGGTGCAAGGCCAGGCGGCCCTGCGCGATGGCCAGCCGCTGAACTGATCAGACGCGGCCATGCGTTTCCTCCGCGCCCTTATCACCAACCACCCGCTGGCCAACATCGCCTTCGTGGTGGTGCTGCTCCTCGGCCTGGTCAGCTACCAGCAAATGCCCCGGGAGCAGGACCCGGAGATCAACTTCAACTGGGTCAACATCACCACCGTGCTGCCCGGCGCCAGCGCCGAGGAGGTGGAACGGCTGGTCACCAACCCGCTGGAAGACGCCATCAAAGGCGTGGCCGACGTGCGCTGGGTGGTGTCGAACTCTCGCGAGAACGTCTCGAGCATGCTGGTGCGCTTCCGCGAGATCGACGAGCGCACCTTCGACAAGCGCATGAACGACCTGCGGCGCGAAATCCAGAACAAGGCCTCGAGCGAGTTGCCCGACGAGGCACGCGAACCACGCATTCTCGAAATCACCACCTCCAACGGCTTCCCGACCGCGTCGATGCGACTCATGGGCCAGGCCGACGACGAGACGCTGCGCCTGAACGCGCGGCGCATCAAAAGCGACCTGGAACGGCTGGCCGGTGTCGACCAGGTGTTCGCCTCGGGCCTGCGCGACCCCGAAATCCTGGTCAGCCCCGACAGCACGGCCCTGGCCGCCCGCGGGCTGACCACCGCCGACGTGGCCGACACGCTGCGCGCCTGGTGGCGCGACACCGCCGGCGGCACGCTCAAGACAGAAGACGGCACCTGGTCGGTCAGCCTCAAGGGGGTGTGGACCGACCCGCAGGCACTGGCCACGCTGCCGGTCGTCTCGGCCCTGCGGCCGGGCACCAGTGCCCGGCTGGGTGACGTGGCCCGCATCGAGCAGGCACGCGCCCCGGCCTCGCAGTACGCCAGCAGCGACGGCCAGCCCGCCATCTCCATGGCCGTGACCAAGAAGTCGCGCACCAACACGCTGGAACTGGTGGAGCGGCTGCGCGCCTACATCGACGCCCAGAACCCGCTGCTGGCGGCCCAAGGCCTGACGCTCGCACTCACCGACGACCAGACCGTGCCCACGCGCGAGGCCATCGACGTGATGCAGACCAATGCGCTGTACGGCATGCTGCTGGTGCTGGCGGTGTGCTGGGTGTTCCTGGGCTGGCGCATCGGCGTGCTGGTGGCGCTGGGTATTCCGTTTTCGCTGCTGGGCACCTTCGCCATCCTGGCGCCCATGGGCTACACGGTCAACGTGTCGGTGCTGCTGGGGGTGGTGATTGCACTGGGCATGCTGGTGGACGACGCGGTGGTGGTGGTCGAGGCCATTTACTACCGCATGGAGCGCGGCCAGCAGGCGCTGCAAGCCAGCCTGGACGGCATGGTGGAGGTGTGGAAGCCGGTGCTGGCCTCGGTGGCCACCACACTGGCGGCCTTCCTGCCGCTGATGCTGCTGCCCGGCATCGTCGGCAAGTTCATGTTCGTCATCCCGTTCGTGGTGACGCTGGCGCTGGTGATCTCGCTGGCCGAAGCGTTCTGGATGATGCCGGTGCACGTCAGCGTGATCGGCGTGCGGCTGGACCGGCCCTCGCGCGTGCAGGCCTGGCGCAACCGCTTCAACCGCGGCATTCGCCTGCGCTACGGGCAGGCCCTGGCCTATGTGCTGCGCCGGCCCTGGCGCTTTGCGCTGGCGGGGCTGGCATCGGTGGCGGTGGCCGGCGCCCTGCTGGCCACCGGCGTGGTGCGGGTGCAGTTTTTTGCCTTCGACCCAATCCGCGCGTTCTACGTCAACGTGGACATGCCGGCCAGCGCCTCGCTGGAAGACACCCTGGCCGCCACCGAGGCGGTGGAGCAGGCGGTGCGCCAGCGCCTGCTGGGCGTGGGCGACGCAGCCGACGGGCACGAGGCACGGGCCGTCACCTCCACCGCGGGTCTCAAGTTCACCGACACCGAGCCGGTCTACGGCGATGCCTTCGGGCAGGTGTTCGTGTCGCTCAACCCGCGCACCGACGACGCGCGCGAAGTGCAGGACATCGTCGAGGCCATGCGCGCCGACATCGAGGCCCTGCCCGGCCCGGGACGCAAGAGCTTCACCGTGCTGTCGGGCGGGCCGCCCGCCGGCAAGGCCATCAGCGTGAAGGTGCGCGGCGACGATTTCCACGCCATCCAGGCCGCCGCTGACGCGCTCAAGGGCATCGTGGCCACCGTGCCAGGCACGCGCGACGTGCAGGACGACAACCTGCCCGGGCGCCCGCAGCTGCAGCTCACGCTCAACCGCGAGGCCATGCGCGACGCCGGGCTCAACGCCACCCAGGTGGCGCGCCTGGTGCGCCTGGCGGTGGACGGCGAAACGGTGGCCTTTACCCGCGACCAGGGCGACAAGATCGAGCTGCGCGTGCGGGGTGACGCCGCCCTGGGGCTGCGCACCGACCCAGGCGCCCTGCTGGACGAACCCATCGCCCTGCCCAACGGGCAGGTCACCCGGCTGGGTGCCCTGCTGGACGCCGGCGTCGAGCCCAGCCGCGGCTTCATCCGCCACTACAACCTGCGCCGCACCATCACCGTCGAGGCCAACCTCGACAAAACCGTGACCGACACCAAGGCCGCCAACGCCCTGATCCAGGCCGGCTGGGCTGCCATCCGGGCGCAGCACCCGGGGGTGGACCTGGACTTTTCCGGTGAGCTGGAAGACATCGAGGAAAGCCTGTCGGCCATGCAGCGCCTCTTCCTGCTCGGGCTGGGGCTGATCTACCTGATCCTGGCCGCGCAGTTCCGCAGCTACTTCCAGCCGCTGATGATCCTGGTGTCGGTGCCGCTGGCGTTCACCGGGGTGGCCTTCGGCCTGGCGCTGTCGGGCAACCCGCTGTCGCTCTACACCCTGTACGGCGTGATCGCGCTCACCGGCATCGCCGTGAACTCGGCCATCGTGCTCATCGATGCGGCCAACGACCGGCTGGCGCAGGGCATGGGGCTGATGCACGCCACGCTGTACGCCGCACGGCGCCGGGTGGTGCCCATCCTCATCACCACCACCACCACCATCGGCGGTCTGGCGTCGCTGGCCTTCGGGCTGGGCGGCAAGAGCCTGCTGTGGGGGCCGGTGGCCGCCAGCATCGTCTGGGGACTGGCGTTTTCCACCGTGCTCACGCTGTTCATGGTGCCGCTGCTCTACCGCGCCTTCATGCGCCGGCGCGCCAGCACCTACACTCGCACCGCATGACGCCGCAAGACTACGTCCAGCAAAAAGCCGCCGCCTCGGGCAGCAGCTTTTACTACGCCTTCCTGTTCCTGCCACCGGAGCGGCGCGCCGCCATCACGGCGTTTTATGCCTTTTGCCGCGAAATCGACGATGTGGTCGACGAGGTGCACGACCCCGGCGTGGCCCAGGCCAAGCTCAACTGGTGGCGGCAGCAGGTGCTGCGCTGCCTCAACCCGCGACCCGGCCCACCCGAACACCCCGCCTTGCAGGCGCTGCTCCCCCACACCGGCACCTACGGCATCGAAGCCAGCCACCTGCTGCAGGTGATCGACGGCTGCCAGATGGACCTGGACCAGTCGCGCTACCTGGACTACGCCAACCTGCAACGCTACTGCCACCTGGTGGCGGGCGTGGTGGGCGAGGTGGCCGCCCGCATCTTCGGGCAGACCGACGCCCGCACCACCGAGTACGCCCACCGGCTCGGGCTGGCGTTCCAGCTCACCAACATCGTGCGCGACGTGGGCGAGGACGCGCTGCGCGGGCGCATCTACCTGCCCGTCAACGAGTTGCAGCGCTTCGACGTGAAGGCGCACGAACTGCTCAAGCGCGGCACGCAGAGCGACGCGACCTTTGCCACCCGCTTCGGCGCGCTGATGCGCTTCCAGATCGACCGCGCCCTGACCACCTACGATGACGCATTGGCCCTGTTGCCCGCCGCCGACCGCCGGGCCCAGAAACCCGGCCTCATGATGGCCAGCATCTACCGCACCTTGCTGCAGGAAATCGCCCACGACCCGGCACTGGTGCTGACGCAGCGGGTCAGCCTGACGCCGCTGCGCAAGCTGTGGCTGGCCTGGAAGGTGCAGGCCCTGGGGCGGCTGTGAGGCACACCGTCGTCGTTGGCGGCGGCTGGGCCGGTCTGGCCGCCGCGGTGCAGGCCTGCGGGGCAGGCCATGCCGTGACCGTGCTGGAAGCGTCGCCCCACTGGGGTGGCCGCGCCCGCCGTGTGGTGCGCCCGTGGCCAGCCGACGTACCCAACCCCCAGGGGCACGCCGATTGGTCGCTCGACAACGGCCAGCACATCCTGATCGGGGCCTACCGGGCCACGCTGGGCCTGATGGAACGCGTGGGCCTGGCGCCCGAACGGTTGCTGCACGCCCTGCCGCTGACGCTGCCATTTCCCGACGGCCGCGGCCTGGTGACGCCCGGCTGGGCACGGCACTGGCCGGCCCGCTGGCGGGTGCTGGCCGCCATTGCCACCGCCCGGGGCTGGCGGGCCACCGACAAACTGGCCCTGCTCACCACCCTGGCCCGCTGGCAGCGCCAGCGCTTCACGGCCCCTGCACAGGCCACGGTGGCCGACCTGTGCGACGGTCTGCCCGCCACGGTGATCGACACCCTGATCGACCCGCTGTGCGTGGCTGCGCTCAACACCCCCCTGACCCAGGCCAGTGCCTCGGTTTTCCTGCGGGTGCTGCACGACGCCCTGCACAGCCCAGGCCATGGCCCTTGGCAGGCGGCCGACCTGCTCTTGCCCACCCGCGATCTGGGCCAACTGCTGCCCGATGCCGCCGTCCACTGGCTGGCCCAGCAGGGTGCCACCCTCGCCACCGGCCAACGGGTGGTGTCGCTGCAACGCATCGGCCCCTGCTGGCAGGTGGAACGGCACGGCGCCGCCCCGCTGCAGGCCGACGCCGTGGTGCTGGCCTGCCCGGCCCCGGAAGCGGCACGCCTGGCCGAATCGGCCGCCGACCCAGGTTCGGCGCCGGCCTTGCGGCACTGGAGCCACGCCGCACGGTCGCTACGGCACGAAGCCATCGCCACCGTCTACCTGCACACGCCACACCGCCCCAAGGCGCTGGCCACCACCCCAATGCTGGCCCTGCGCAGCGGGGCGGGCGCCGGCCCCGCCCAGTTTGTGTTTGACCGCACGGCCCTGGGCGCCAACGATGCCGGCGGGACCGAGGGCTGCCTGTTGGCGTTCGTGGCCAGTGCCAGCCAAGGCGACCGGATAGAGGTGCAAGCCGCGGTCGCGCAACAGGCACGCACCGCCCTGGGCATCGAGTCGCCCACGTGGCTGCACACCGTCATCGAGAAACGCGCCACCTTCGCCTGCACCCCGGGGCTGACCCGCCCCCCCACCGCCATCGCCCCGGGCCTGGCGGCTGCCGGCGACTACGTGGCAGGGCCCTACCCCGCCACCCTGGAGGGTGCGGTGCTCAACGGCCAAGCCGCCGTCGACTGGCTCAACACCCCTGCGGCCTGAACACGGCCACGCCGTTGCCTCCGTTCGTCAGGCCAGCACCTGGCGCAACCGAAGCAAGGTATCGCATTCCAGGTGGGGACGGTGGGGCTCGTGCGGCCACGGAGTACCCGCGCGGTTGAGCCACACCGCCTGCATGCCGGCGCCCAGGGCCCCCAGCACATCGTGCCCCGGATCGTCGCCCACATGCAGGACCGCCTCGGGCGGTACCCCGGCACAATCCGCCGCAGCCAGGAAGATGCGGCGGTCGGGCTTGCTGACACCACATTCGCGTGCCGCCACCCGGCCATGGAAATAGGCGCCCAGCCCTACAAGCTCCACGTCCGCGTTGCCATTGGACAGCGCCACCACCGGGAACCGTTCGCTCAGCCACTGCAGCGTCGGCAGGGCGTCGTGGTAGAGCGTGACGCGCTGGCGTTCGGCAAAAAACACGTCGAACGCCGGCGCCGCCAGCGCCTCGTCGTCCCCCGCCTGTGCGAGCGCACGGCGGATCGCCTCACGGCGAAGCAGTGTCAGGTCGTGGGCATGCTGGGCCAGTTCATGGTTGACGGCAGCCCGGATGGCGCGGCGCCGCTCGGCGTCTTCCAGCAGCGTGGCGGTGGCCGGCGCATGCTGCACCAGCCAGGCCTGCAGCGCGGCCTCGGCGCGTTCTATGGTCGGCATGACCGGCCACAATGTGTCGTCCAGATCAAGGGTGATGGCCCGAATGCGCGATGGATTGAACATAGGTGGGTGAGAATACCGCATGGCTTTTCGCAAAGAACCTCCCTACACCCATGGCCAGCCCGCCCACACGGGCATCCTCCTGTGCAACCTCGGCACGCCCGAAGCCCCCACGGCGCCCGCCCTGCGGCGTTACCTGGCGGAATTCCTGGGCGACCCGCGCGTGGTCGAAATCCCCAAACCGCTGTGGTGGCTGATCCTGCACGGCATCATCCTGCGGGTGCGGCCGCGCAAATCGGCCGCCAAGTACGCCACCATCTGGACGCCCGAGGGCTCCCCGCTTAAGGCCTGGACGCAGAAACAGGCCGTGCTGCTGAAGGGCTACCTGGGCGAACGCGGCCACCGCGTCGAGGTGCGCTACGCCATGCGCTACGGCCAGCCGTCGGTGGCCAGCGAGCTCGACGCGCTCAAGGCCGCTGGCTGCACCCGCGTGCTGGTGCTGCCCGCCTACCCCCAGTACAGCGGCGCCACCACCGCCAGCGTGTTCGACGCCGTCTACCAGTGGGCCGGACGCGTACGCACCATGCCCGAGTTCCGCTTCATCAACCACTACCACGACGATGCGGCCCACATCGACGCGCTGAAAACCTCGGTGCAACGGCACTGGCTGGCCCATGGCCGCCCCGACAAGCTGGTGATGAGCTTCCACGGCATGCCCGAACGCACCCTGCACCTGGGCGACCCCTACCACTGCGAATGCCACAAGACCGGCCGGCTGCTGGCCGAGGCGCTGGGCCTCAAACCCGAAGAATACGTGGTGACCTTCCAGTCGCGCTTCGGCAAGGCCAAGTGGCTGCAACCCTACACGGAGCCCACCCTCGTGGCCCTGGCGCAGGCTGGTGTGGGCCGGGTCGACGTGGTCTGCCCAGGCTTTGCGGTGGACTGCATCGAGACGCTGGAGGAAATCGACCAGGAAGCGCGCGAGGCCTTCCTGCACGCCGGCGGGCGCGAGTTCCACTACATCCCTTGCCTGAACGACAGCGCCGAGGGCATGCGCGCCCTGGCCGACCTGTGCGAACGGCACCTGGCCGGCTGGCCAACGCAAGCCACCCCCGACCCGGACGCCGCCCAGCGCACCCGCGCACGCGCGCTGGCCCTGGGCGCGAAGGTGTGAGGCTGGCCGGGAGCATGCCATGAGCGACCCCACCCGCAGCGACAAGGTCCGGCTCGACAAATGGCTCTGGGCCGCGCGCTTTTTCAAGACCCGCAGCCTCGCCGCCGACGAGATCGACAAGGGCCGCGTGCGCGTCAACGGGCAGGTGGCCAAGGCCTCGCGCGAACCCCGGGTGGGCGATGAAATCGAGTTCAAGGCCGGCTACAGCAGCCGTACCGTGGTGGTGAGGGCCTTGAGCGCCGTGCGCGGCCCCGCGCCCCAGGCCGCCTTGCTCTACGAAGAAACGGCCGCCTCGCTGCTGGCCCGGGCCCAGGCCGCCGAGCAGCGCCGACTGGCGCCGGAGCCCGCCCACACCATCACCCAGGGCCGCCCCACCAAACGCGACAGGCGCCAGCTGCAGGATCTGCGATCATCGGACCGCACGCCGGGCTGGAACGAGCGCTGGAGTGCCGCCCTCGACGACTGACCTCACACCAGAAACACGCCCATGGAGACAGCCCGCTACCCCTTCCCCGACCTCAACACCCTGCCCGAGGACATCCGCGCCAAGATCCTGGAGGTGCAGGACAAGGCCGGCTTCGTCCCCAACGTGTTCCTGGCCCTGGCGCGCCGCCCGGCCGAGTGGCGCGCCTTCTTCGCCTACCACGACGCGCTGATGCTGCCCGAGTCGGTGGGCCGTGAAAGCGGGCTGACCAAGGGCGACCGGGAAATGATCGTCACCACCACCAGCGCCGCCAAC
>Ga0208242_100089_pt1 | contig 123811 bp, 112 predicted proteins | sample SubbioAug_CSW13A_FD_184825 | JGI IMG/M metagenome (GOLD analysis project Ga0208242, IMG submission 184825) | Serpentinite rock and fluid subsurface biosphere microbial communities from McLaughlin Reserve, California, USA - CR12Aug_CSW13A (SPAdes) | ecosystem: Environmental > Terrestrial > Deep... | reverse complement strand
CTGGCGGGCGCGCGCACCGAGCCGCCGGTGTCGGTGCCCAGCGCAAAGTCGCACAGGCGGTGCGAGACTGCGGCCGCCGAGCCCGACGAGGAGCCGCCGGTGATGCGCTCGGGCGCCGCACCGTTGACGGGTGAGCCGAAGTGGGCGTTCTGGCCGTTCATGGAGAAGGCCAGCTCGTCGGTGATGGTCTTGCCACCGAAACGCGCACCGGCATCGAGCAGCGTCTGCACCGTGGGTGCGGTACGGTCCTGCACGCCCAGCAAGGCCAGCAACAGGGGCTGACCGCCACTGGTGGGGTAGCCGCGCACGTGGAACAGGTCCTTCACGCCGAAGGTCAGGCCGGCCAGCGGACCGGTGGGTGCATGGGGCACCGGCACCGCCGGGTAAGGCATGAAGGCGCGGGCGGGGTCGTGCAGGACGTCGATGTGTCGGGTCATCGGAGGTTCAGGCGTGCGCGGTTGAGGAGGGTTGAGCGGCGGTGTCGGCCACCCGCAGGCAGCGCACACTGTGCCCGGACTCGAGCCAGGTGATCTCCGGACGGGTGCCGCGGCAGGCATCTTGCGCCATGGTGCAGCGTTCTGCAAAGGCGCAGCCGGCTGGCAGGGCCGTCAGGTCGGGTGGCGAGCCCGAGATGGTCTCCAGACGGCTGCCCTTGGCCAGGGCGCCATCGGCACGGCTTCGCAGCAACGCCAGGGTGTAGGGGTGACGCGGGTTGCGCAGCAGCGTGGCCGCCGGGCCCTCCTCCACGATGCGGCCGGCGTACATCACCGCGATGCGGTCGGCCACCTCCACCGCCGCGCCGATGTCGTGCGTGACGAAAATGACCGACAGGCCGAGCTCGCGCTGCAATTCGCGCAACAGCAGCAGGATCTGGATCTGCACCGTCGCGTCCAGCGCAGTGGTCGGTTCGTCGGCCAGCAGCAGCTGCGGGTGGCAAGCCAGCGCCAGCGCGATCATGGCGCGCTGGCGCATGCCGCCCGACATCTCGTGCGGATAGGCTTGCAGGCGCCGCTCCGGGCTGGGAATGCGCACCCGCTCGAACAGCTGCAGCGCCCGCTGGCGCGCCTGCTCCGCGCTGACCGGCTCATGCCGGCGGATCGCCTCGACGATCTGTGCGCCCACCGGGTACACCGGATCCAGCGCCAGCAACGGCTCCTGGAAGATCATGGACGCCACCTTGCCGCGGTAGTCGGCCAGCGCGCGCGGTGACAGCCCCAGCACGTCCTGATCGCCCACCCGCATCTGCCCCTCGATGCGGGTACGCCCCGCCGGGTGCAGGCGCAACAGGCTGCGCAGCGTGACGCTCTTGCCCGAGCCCGACTCACCGATCAGCGCCACCACCTCGCCGCGCTTGACCTTCAGGTCCACACCGTTGACCGCCTCCACCGGCTTCTTGCCGCCGGTGAAGGTCACCCGCAGGTTCTTCACATCGACGAAGGGAGCTTCGTCCTGCTTGGCTGGGCTGTTCATGCGGCCTCCTTGAGTTCGGGTGCGTCGCTGTGTCCGCTGCCGGCCACCTGCATCCAGCAGGCCGCGACCTGGCCACTGGCCACCGGGGCCAGCATGGGCATGCGCTGCGAGCAGACATCCTGAGCGTGGACGCAGCGCGTGTGGAAGCGGCAGCCCGGTGGCGGGTTGATGGGGTTGGGTGGATCACCGGCCAAGGGCGGTTCCTCTGTGCGCTTGTCGGGGTCCATGGACGGAATGGACGACAGCAGCGCGCGGGTGTAGGGATGCGCCGGCTGTTCGAACAGGGTTTCGCTGTCGCCGATTTCGGCCACCTGACCCAGGTACATCACCATCACCCGGTCGCTCATGTAGCGCACCACGTTCAGGTCGTGGCTGATGAACACATAGGTCAGGCCGAACTCCTCCTTGAGGTCCAGCAGCAGGTTCAGCACCTGCGCCTCGACCGACTTGTCCAGCGCCGAGACCGCCTCGTCCAGGATGATCAGGCGCGACTGCAGGGCCAGCGCCCTCGCAATGTTCACGCGCTGGCGCTGACCACCCGATAGCTCGTGCGGGTAGCGCTCGGCAAAGCGGCGTGGCTCCAGGCCCACCCGGGCCAGCAGGTCTCGTGCGCGCTCGACGGCCTCGCGGTGCGGCACGCCGTGCACCTGCGGTGCAAACGCAATCGAATCCTCCATGGTCAGACGAGGATTCAACGACGCGTAGCTGTCCTGGAACACCATCTGCGTCTGGCGCCGGAACTGCTTGAGCGGCAGCGCCGACGACCCCACCGTCTGGCCATCGAACACCATCTCGCCGCGGTCGGGCGTGATGAGCTGCATCAGCAGACGGGCGGTGGTCGACTTGCCGCAGCCAGACTCGCCCACCACACCCAGTGTCTCGCCCTTGAAGACGTCGAAGTCGATGCCGTCCACGGCCCGAACCACACCGCCGCCACGGCCCAGCACGTCCTTCTTCAGCGGGAAATGCTTGACCAGACCCCGCACGCTCAGCAGCGGCTGGGCCGGACCTCCCAGATCGGAATGAACCATCGTGTTCATGGCAGGCTCACTGTTTGATTTCCATGGCCGAGCGCAGACCGTCGGCCAGGAGGTTGAAGGCGATCGAGGTGATGAAGATCATCACGCCCGGCAAGGCGGCAATCCAGGGCTGCACATAGATGGCGGTGCGCAAGGTGTTGAGCATCAGGCCCCACTCTGGCTCGGGCGGCTTGACGCCCAGGCCCAGGAAGCTCAGGCCCGAAGCCAGGATCATGCTGACCGCGATCAGGCTGGTGGCGTAGACGAAGATGGGCCCCAGCACGTTGCCCAGCACGTGCACACGCACGATGGTGAAGGCGTTGGCACCCGAGGCCCGCGCGGCATCGACGAAGTCGCGGTTGCGGATCTGCGTGGTCACGCTCTCGGCCACCCGCGCAATGGGCGGAATGAACACGATGGTCAGCGAGATGAGCGAGTTGGTGATGCCCGCGCCCAGCGCGCCCGACAGGGCAATGGCCAGCAGCACCGACGGGAAGGCATAGAACACGTCGATGGTGCGCATCATCACGCTGTTGGTCACACCGCCGGCGTAGCCTGCGGTGATGCCGATCAGTGAACCCAGCACAAAGGCGCAGATCACCGGCGTGATGCCCATGAACAGCGACAGGCGTGCACCGACCATGAGGCGCGAAAGCATGTCGCGGCCCAGTTCGTCGGTGCCCAGCGGATGCCCTTCGAAGCCGATGGGCTTGAGGCGCTTGAGCATCGACGACTCGTAGGGGTCAACGGGTGTGATCATGGGGCCGAAGACCGCCAGGAACAGCAGCGTGAGCACCACCAGCGCGGCGCCCAGGGCGACCTTGTCGCGCATGAAGCGGCGGCCCACGGTCTGCCAGTAGCCGGGCGAGCGCTCGAAGACCACGGGTGCGGTATCGGGTTTGGGGATGGCGATGTCGTTCATCGGTGTGTCCTGGTCAGGCGATCGGATGGGTTCACCGGGCAATGCGCGGATCCAGCAGCGTCTGGATCACATCGACCACCAGGTTGAGCACGACAAAGAACATGGCCAGCACCAGAATGGTTCCCTGCAGCAGCGGCAGGTCGCGCTGGAAGATGGCCGAATTCAACAGGAAGCCGGTCCCCGGCCACGAGAACACGGTTTCGATGAGGATGGAGCCTCCCAGCAGGTAGCCCAGCTGCAGGCCCATCACGGCCAGCGCGGTGGGCGCGGCGTTCTTGACCACGTGCAGGAACACGCCCACGTCGGTCAGGCCCTTGGCGCGCAGGCCGACGATGAATTCCTGCGCCAGGATTTCGGCCACCAATGCCCGCACGGTGCGCGCGATGATGCCCATGGGGATCACACTCATGGTGATGGCCGGCAGGATCATGTGCTTGACGTGCTCCCAGTCCCAGGCCCAGTCGCCGGAACCGCCGGGACCGGCACCACCCGGTGGCAGCCACATCAGGATGGACGAGAAAATGATGACCAGCACCATGCCCAGCCAGTAGTGCGGCACGCTCACGCCCAGCACCGAGGTCAGCGAGGCCGCCTTGTCCAGCCACGAGCCCTGGAAGTAGCCGGCCACAAACCCGAACAGGCAGCCGAACACGAAGCCGATCAGGGTGGCCAGCACCGCCAGCCGCAGCGTGTTGGTCACCGCCCGAAAGACCTCCTCGGTCACGGCACGGCCGGAGGCGATCGAGGTACCCAGATCGCCCTGCACGGCGCGCCAGATCCAGCTGGCGAACTGCTCGGGGTAAGAGCGGTTGAAACCATAGAGCTCGATCAGCTGCTGCTGCAGCTCGGCCGAGGCATCGGCCGGCAGGATGGACACCAGCGGATCGCCCGGCGACAGGTGCACCAGCGCAAAACAGACCAGCGCCACACCCAGCATGATGGGCAGGGTGTAGATCACGCGACGGATCAGGAAGCCGAACATGGGGTTCTCCTCGTGGGTGGAGGGACATGGCAAGACGCGTGCCACCCGAAGCCGCCCGGCCTGGTGCGGCTTCGGGCACAGTGCCCGTTGAGGTCCTCTTCAGTCTCAGTCCATGGACACCGGCGCCAGGTCGACGAACCAGCTGCGCGGTTGGACGAAGCCCTTGACCTTGGCACTCATGGCGCGTGGGCCGACATCGTGGGCAATCCAGACGAAGGGCGCTTCCTCGACGATGCGGGCGTGCAGCCTGGCCAGGGCCTCGTCGCGCTTCTTGTCGTCGAACTGGGTGCGCGCATCGGCGATCAGCTTGTCGAACTCGTCGTTGCCGAAGTGACCCCAGTTGTTGGACACCGGCGGGAAGGTCTTGGTGCTGGTGAATCGCACCAGACCGAAGAACGGGTCCATGGCCGCGTAGCTGACATTGATGGCGTGGGCACCGTTGGCCGAGGGGTGCTTGGCACCCTGGCGCCAGTTGGTGAACAGGGTGTTCCATTCGATCACGTCGAACTCGACATCGAAGTAGCACTGCTTGAGCGACTGCTGCACGAACTCGTTCATGGGCAGCGGCTGCATCTGGCCCGAGCCCGAGGCCGAGATCTGCACCTTGACCTTCAGCGGCTTGGCAGCCGTATGACCGGCCTCGGTCATCAGCTTGCGCGCGGCGGCCACGTCGTACTTGATGTCAAAGCTGGGGTTGCCCCACCACGGGTGACCCGGGGGCACGGTGCCCTTGGGCGCAGCCATCATGCCGCCCAGCATGGTCTTGAGGCCTTCGCGGTCCACACACAGGTTGGCGGCATGGCGCACGCGCTTGTCCAGCCAGGGCGAGCCTTCGGCGAACGACAGCTGCCAGGGCCAGACGTGCGGCTGGGCGTTGGCCTCGATCCTGAAGCCGCGCTGGCGGATCTGCGGCATGGCGTCGGGCGCGGGGGCTTCGATCCAGTCGACCTGACCCGACAGCAGGGCAGCGGTGCGGGCGTTGGCCTCGGGCATGGGCACCAGCACCACGCGGTCCACCTTGGGCGTGCGCTTGGGGTCCCAGTACGTCTTGTTGGCGACCAGTTCCAGGCGCTCACGTGGCACAAAACGCGCCATTTTGAACGGGCCCGAGCCCGAGGCATCGGCGGCGAAGGCGGTCCAGGCGGCCTTGGACTTGTCGGCCGGGGTGGCACCGGCGGCGGCGTCGAATTTCTTCTGCCAGTGCGCAGGCGACGCCATGAACAGGTTGGTCAGGTTCAGCGGCAGGAAGGCGTCGGGCTCGCTGGTGGTCAGCTCGACCGTCAGGTTGTCGATCTTGCGCGCGCTGCGCAGCGTGGGCATGCGCGAGGCGGTCACACCGACCTGGCTGGCATCGAAGTGCACGGCGTCCTTGTCGAGCACCTTCTGCACGTTCCACACCACGGCGTCGGCATTGAAGTCCGACCCGTCGTGGAACTTCACGCCCGGGCGCAGCTTGAACACCCACTTGGTCTTGTCCTTGTCGTCCACCGCCCAGGACGTGGCCAGACCCGGAATCAGCACGCTGGCGGCATCGGACTTGGACAGGTCCCAGTGCGTCAGGGCGTCGTACATGGGGATACCGGTGAAGCGGTTGCCCTCGAAGCCCTGGTCGGGCTGACCCAGGGTGCGGGGAATGTCGGCGGCCGTCATGGCGATGCGCAGGACCTTTTCCTGCGCCAGCACGGCGGGCGAAGCCAGGGCCGTGAGCAGGCCGGCGGTGATGGCAAGGCCCAGGGCTTTGGGCGCGAAGCGAGGCGTGGTGGTGGACCGATTCATCTTGACTCCAGCAAATGTCGACAAAGGGTTCGGGAACGTCAACCGCCAGCAGAACCGTGCGGCCTCCGCAGCGGAAGCATGCACGCCTGATTTGGCGTTGGCAAGTTTTTTGTATGCAATCACCGTGCCACCAAGACCAGCGCAAACTCACCCAACGACCGAAAACCTCATGATTTCATTGATTTTTTTCACGACAAGTCAGGGTCTTCTAAGGATTTACCCGCACCATTCGGGCGCAAACCACCTGAAGGCACGCTTCAATTTGGGGCGTGCACGATCTCACTTTGTATGCAAAACTCCCCAAAAAGGGATCTCATGACGGACAACACCATGAAACTGCTGCTGATCAACCCGAACACCTCGGGCCCGATGACCGAGTCCATTGCACAGGCGGCCCGGGCGGTGGCCGCGCCGGGTACCGACGTCCGTGCGGTGCACCCGAGTTTTGGCCCGGTGTCCATCGAGAGCCACTACGATGAAGCCTTCGCCGCGGCGGGTGTGGCGCAGCAGCTGCGCTTGGCTTCCGATTGGGCGCCCGATGCGGTGGTCATCGCCTGCTTCGGCGACCCGGGCCTGGAGGCCGCCCGGGAACTGACAGAAGCTCCGGTACTGGGCATTGCGGAAGCGGCCTTCCACGCCGCCACCATGCTGGCCACCGGTTTTTCCGTGGTCACCACCATGACCCGCACCTGCATCATGGCCGAACGGCTGGTTCAGCGTTACGGCATGCACCACCAGTGCCGCGGCATCCACGGCACCGACATCCCGGTGCTGGCGCTGGAGTGCTGTGACGAAGCCACGCTGCGACAGATTGAAGAAGCCGCCCGTGCGGCCCTGGAGCGCGATCGCAGCGGCGCCATCGTGCTTGGCTGTGCCGGCATGGCGCCCTTGTGTGCCGAGCTCAGCCGGCGCCTGGGTGTGCCGGTCATCGACGGTGTGGCCGTGGCCGTCAAGTTCGCCGAGGCACTGTCACTCCTGGGTCTGCGCACCAGCAAGCGCGGCGACTACGCCCTGCCCCTGCCCAAACCCTTCACCGGCTGGGCCGGACCACTGGCCATGCGCTGATGGCCATGGGCAGGATGCACAACCTGGCAAAAGCATGTCCGGGCCATGCCCAACTACAGCGCATCCACACGCGCCAGATCCGGCCGCTGCAGCCACCCGGCAAACTCATCCGCCAGCTGGCGCGCCGCACCGACTGCCGTGCTCCAGTGCCGCATGCGCGTCTGGGGCTCGTGTGCATGGCGCGTGAAGTCGTTGCGATCGGGCAGCTTGCCCTCGGGCAGGGTCTGAATCCATTGCGGGTCGGGTGCCAGCACCAGCATGCTGTCGAGCGCGCTGCTGGCGCGGTGGCGTGAGCGCCAGGGTTTGTCCAGCCAGCCAGGCACGACCGCACGCTGGAAGTGCGGGTACAGCACGATGGGCGCCTCTGCCGGTGGCTGGTATTGCAGGTGCAGGTGGTAGTCGGTGATGCCGCCGTCCCAGTAGCAGCCCGCAGGCGCGCCGGCAATGCCGTGCACCGGCCTGAGCACAAACGGAATGGAGCAACTGGCCTGCAGGGCGTCCATGAAATTGTCCTCGCGCAGCGGTGCCTGCCGGGTCCGGAAGTCCTGCGTTCCGAACGGCAGCGCGGTGACTTGTCCGGTTTCCGGGTCGGCCGATGAAAACACCACCCGCTCGAGCCAGGCACCCAGTGCCCGGCGGTGCAAGGCGTTGGCGGCAAACGCCCCCAGATAGCCCAGCGTGGTGCGCCACTGGCCATCCTGGTGCAGCAGATGACGTCCGCGCGAGGCCACCACGTGCAGGCGGTAGCGCGGGTGGTTCAGCACCTCGGCCAGGCGGCCGCTGTAGAAGGCCTTGAGGTTGCCTGCGAACACCTCGCTGATGGCCTCTGGAGGTGGCCGCTTCTTGCCTGGTGGTGGCGGGTGGTGCTGGGCAATGTAGTCGCGCTCAAGCCGCTCGAACGCGGCACGCGGCTGGTCCAGGCAGGCGGTGGCCATGCGCCAGGCACCGATGGAGGCGCCCACCAGATGCACCGGCTGCCGGCTGCCGGCCAGCCAGTCACCGAAGATGAAACGGTCCAGCGGCCCCAGGATCAGGCCCTTGGGTCCGCCAGCCGCCGCGGGAATCACGCCCACATCGTGAGGGCGAAGGCCATGCTGTTCGATGTGGCGCCTGGCCATCGGGCCGGCGTAGAGGCGCAGTGCATGCATGGGCTGCGATTGTCGCGCAGCCCGGGCGGCATGCCGGTTGTGGGTCCACCATGACCTGATCTTGCCGGAGAAAATGGACCTCTGACATGGCCCCGATGCCAGGTGGCTGGCCGTCGGGGACTCCGGCGTCTGCGCGAGTGACGCGGGTTTTGCGTGGGAGTCCACGCAAGATCAACTCACGCAGCTTCTTCAGACTCGCTCTCGCGCGTCAGGGCCGGAATCTCTTCGCCGATCACGATGTCGGGGTCGATTCCCAGGGCCAGGCCCACCGGGTCGGGGTAGGTGTTGATCAGCAGTTCGGCGCGCAGGTCCAGCTCCTGCGCGCGGGCGCGCCAGCTGGCGATGTGGATCACGCCGGCAATCGGCTCATAGATGTCGTTGTCGAACGGTGCCACCTGGTGCTCGATGGCCTGCACCATGCGCTTGGGGAAACGCCACTCGCGGGCCAGGGCGGCACCCACGTCGGCATAGTGGTAGCCGAACAGGCCCTTTTCGGCCCGGGCGCGCTTGAGGTCGAGCATGGGCACGCTGCGGGTGAGGTCCAGCATGGCCTCGGGCATGCCGGCGTGCATCACCAGCTCACCGACGCAGTGGATCAGACCGGCGGTGAAGGCGGTGTTCTCGTCGATGCGGATCGGCAGGGCCAGGTAGCGCGCCAGGTTGGCGGTGTTCAGGCTGTAGCGCCAGAACTGGTTCAGGTTGACGCCACCGACGCAGTGGAAGCCGTCGCCCAGCGAAGCGGCAATCACCAGCGCACGCACTTTCATGAGGCCCATCACGTTCAAGGCCTCGCGGGCATTGGTCACCGAGCGGGTCAGACCGAAGAAGGCCGAGTTCGCCATCTTCAGCAGCTTGGCGGTCAGCACCGGATCCTCCTGGATCAGAGCGGCCACCCTCACCATGTCCACGTCCTCCTGATCGAAGGTTTCGATCAGCTGGCGCACCACCTTGGGGGCCGAGGGAAGTGCGTTGGGCTGCTTGAGGAGCTTCTCGATCTGCATGGTGCACCTGCCTTGGTGTCTGGTGTGGAGGGGTTGGGTAAAAAAGTTATCGTCCCGGTGCCGAAAAACTTGAGGGATTGACCCTATTCAATCCATAAAGGCGCCCAGCGCCTGGCTGAAGGACCACTCGGTCGGGTCCTTGCCCAGCACGCTGTCCAGGTCCAGGCCCAGCGAGAGGCCGACCATGTCGGGGAAAGTGGCCACCAGCCCGTTGTTGTCGAGCTGGATCTCTTCGGCACGGGCACGCCAGGCGGCCAGGTGGATGATGCCGCCCAGGGTGTCGTAATGCTCGCCCTCGAACGGGGCAATCTGGTGGCGCAGGGCGCTGACCATCTCACGCGGGAACTGCCACTTCTCGACCATGCCGGCGCTCACGTCGGCGTAGGTGTAGCCAAAAGCATTGTGTTCGGCGATGCCACGCCGCAGGTCCAGCGGCGAAGTGATCAGGTCGATCGGCATCATCTCGTCGGGCATGGCGATGTGCATGATCAGCTCGCCAATGCAGTGGATCAGGCCGGCCGTGAAGGCATTGCCCTCGTTCTGGCGCAGGATGCCCGCCAGCGAGCGGGAAATGTCGGCCACCCGCAGGCTGTAGCGCCAGAACTGCTTGAGGTCCATGCCGGGGATGTTCTTGAAGCTGGCCCCCAGGGCCGCCGCCATCACCAGCGAGCGCACATGGGTCATGCCCAGCAGCGCCACCGCCTCGTCGGCGTTGCCGATCTTGCGGCTGACGCGGAAGAAGGCCGAGTTCGACAGCCGCAGCACCCGGGTGGTCAGCGCCGGGTCACGGGCAATCAGGTCCCCCACCCGCTTCGGGCTGGGGTCCTCCTTGTTCATCTCCGCCAGCAGGTCCGACACACTGCGGGGCATGGTCGGCAAGGCGCGCGGGTAGTTGAGCAGGGCTTCGAGTTGCATGGCAAACGTGTGCGTTGGGTCCAATCCGGGGATGTCCTCCCTTTATCGACCCGCACAGCCCGCACTTGAGCCGTTCAACCCCTCCAAGAGGGCGCTGATCCGACCTGATTTCGCGTCATGAAATCAGGGTCTTGCCATCTTCAGCGCTTGAGCCCCTGCAGCTTGGCGAACGCCGAGGCCATGGCGCCGGCGGGTTCGGGCTGCCGCTGACCGCCGCCCTGCCCCCGCCCCGCACCACTGCGGGTGGGCTCATAGCGGTTCTCGCGCGGGGCGTCGCGCCGCCCGGTCGGGGCATCGAGTTTCATGGTCAGGCTGATGCGCTTGCGTGCCGCGTCGACTTCCAGCACCTTGACCTTCACGATGTCGCCGGTCTTGACCACCTCGCGCGCGTCGTTGACGAACTTGTGGCTGAGCTGGCTCACATGCACCAGACCGTCCTGGTGCACCCCCAGGTCGACAAAGGCGCCGAACTGGGCCACGTTGGACACCGTGCCTTCCAGCACCATGCCCTCGCGCAGGTCGGCGATGTCCTCCACCCCGTCATTGAAGCGGGCCACCTGGAAGTCGGGCCGCGGGTCGCGCCCGGGCTTTTCCAGCTCCGACAGGATGTCCTTGACCGTGATGACACCGAATTTCTCGTTGGCGAACAGCTCGGGACGCAGGGTCTTGAGCATGTCGGCCCGCCCCATCAGCGCCGCCACCGGCTGCCCGGTCTTCTCGATGATCTGCTCGACCACCGGGTAGGTCTCGGGGTGCACGCCGGTCATGTCCAACGGGTTGTCACCGCCGCGGATGCGCAGGAAGCCGGCCGCCTGCTCGAAAGTCTTGGCGCCCAGACCGGTGACTTCAAGCAGCTGCTGGCGACTGCGGAAAGCGCCATTGGCCTCACGCCAGCGCACCACCGCCTTGGCCACGCTGGCCGACAGGCCGGAAACGCGCGAGAGAAGCGGCACGCTGGCCGTGTTCAGGTCCACGCCGACCCCGTTCACACAGTCTTCGACCACCGCGTCCAGCGTGCGCGCCATTTCACTCTGGTTGACGTCGTGCTGGTACTGCCCCACGCCAATGCTCTTGGGGTCGATCTTGACCAGCTCGGCCAGCGGGTCCTGCAGACGCCGGGCAATGGAGGCCGCACCGCGCAGGCTCACGTCCACATCGGGCATTTCCAGTGCCGCAAACTCACTGGCCGAATAGACCGAGGCGCCCGCCTCGCTGACCACCACTTTCTGCACACCGTCGATACCCGCCTTGCTCAACAGCTTGATCAGGTCGGCCGCCAGCTTGTCGGTCTCGCGGCTGGCCGTGCCATTGCCAATGGCAATCAGCTGAACCCCGTGCTTGCGGCACAGCAGACCCAGGGTGTGCAGCGAGCCCTCCCAGTCCCGGCGCGGCTCGTGCGGGTAGACCGTGGCGGTGTCGACCAGTTTGCCGGTGGCGTCCACCACCGCCACCTTCACACCGGTGCGGATACCGGGGTCCAGACCCATCACGGCCTTCTGGCCAGCCGGGGCGGCCAGCAGCAGGTCGCGCAGGTTGTCGGCAAACACCTTGATGGCCACCGCCTCGGCGCTTTCGCGCAGGCGGGTGAACAGGTCGCGCTCCGTGCTCAGGCTGAGCTTGACGCGCCAGGTCCAGGCCACACATTTGCGGATCAGGTCGTCGGCCTTGCGGCCCTGGTGGCTCCAGCCCAGATGGACCGCAATGCGACCCTCGGCCAGCGACGGTTTGCCCGGCTCGGGCTCCATCGGTTGCACCAGTCTGGCGTCCAGAATCTCCAGAGAGCGCCCGCGGAACACCGCCAGCGCCCGGTGTGACGGCACCCGCCCAATGGGCTCGTCGTAGTCGAAGTAGTCGCGGAACTTGGCCACGTCGGGGTTGTTTTCGTCCTTGCCCGTGACCAGCGAACTGCGCAGCAGGCCCTCGGCCCACAGCCATTCGCGCAGCGACTGCACCAGCGCCGGGTCTTCGGCCCATCGCTCACTCAGGATGTCGCGCACGCCGTCCAGCACCGCCTGCGGCGTCGAGAAATCGGGGCCCGGCTTGCCATCGTCCAGCACCTCGGCCGGCCGGGTGAAGGCGGCGGCTTCGGCCAGCGGGTCCAGCGTGGGGTCGGCCAGCAGCCTGTCGGCCAGGGGTTCGATACCGGCCTCACGCGCGATCTGGCCCTTGGTGCGGCGCTTCTGCTTGAATGGCAGGTAGATGTCTTCCAGCTCCTGCTTGGTCGGCGCAGCCGCTATCGCCGCGCGCAGCGCGTCGGTCAGCTTGCCCTGCTCGTCAATGACCTTGAGGACCGTCGCACGGCGGTCTTCCAGCTCGCGCAGGTAACCCAGGCGGTACTCCAGCTCGCGCAGCTGGGTGTCATCCAGCCCGCCCGTCACTTCCTTGCGGTAGCGGGCAATGAAGGGCACCGTCGCCCCCCCGTCCAGCAACTCCACCGCGGCCAGCACCTGCCGCGGTTCAACCCTGATCTCCTGCGCAATCTGCGCGATGATTTTCTGCATGACGAAAAAAAGGCACCTTTCGGCGCCGGTTGCGGCACAAGGCCGGCAAGTTTGCCACACGCCCGGTGGCGCCTGACCGCCGTTTCCGGGCAAGAGGGAGCCGGCCAGCTGGAGGCAAGGTCCTCGCTGGCTTGGGTGCCCGCGTTCGCGGGCATGACGGGGTGGCGTGCAGAAACGCCGGACTGGCGTCAGCCGGCGCGCTTTGTCGCGGTCGTGTCTGCTGCCAGGCGAGGCGAATCGCCGTCCAGCCAAGCGGCAATGGTCCGGCCCACGGCGTCCTGGCCCAGCACCAGGCGCAAGCTCATGTCGCGATCCAGTCTGGCCACGGGCACCAGATCCACCGGTACCGGCAGGCGCGCGGCCAGGGCCTGCACAGCCGCTTCCTGGCCGGGCGTGAATTCGATCTGGGTGTGCAGCTGGCGGTAGGGTTTGGCGTTGGTCAGGCGGGCGGTGGCCACGCCTTCCTGCGCCAGCCGGTCGGCTGTGCGGCGGGCCAGGCGCCCCACGCCCACGCCGTTGGAGATCTCCAGCTTCACGCCGCGGATATCCGTCCAGATGGCAAACGGTCCCTGCTGCAGGGACAGCTCGCGGCTGAGCACCAGTCGGTAGCCGGCTTGCGGCTGCGGCATGGGCTCGATGCGGGCCACTTCGGTGACCGGTGACGGCATGGGGATGGCGGCGACCTGAACCTGGGCAGCTGCCTGCACCGGCAGGTTCACTGGCGTCTGGACCTGCACACTGGCGCCAGCATCCGAGGTGCTTGGTGCCGCAGCACCGGCCATCTGCAACGCCATCACGCCCGGTTCGTTGGTCGGCACAATGCGTGCCGTTGGCTGCGCCACCACCGGCTCGGACTGCTTCACCTGCTCAGGCGCCGGGGCCGGTGCCTGCAGACTGGCCAGCGTGCCCGACAGGCGCAGCTCAAACACCTGCGGCGCCACCGACACAATCTGCACCGGCGCGGCCGAGGCGCCCGGGGTGGCAGCGGGCATGGGCTGCGGACGGGCCGCCGCTGTCTGCCTGGCCTGGTCGGCGCGGGCCTTTTCCAGCAAGGCCAGGTTGCGCTGCGTCTGCTGGTTGCCCGGCTGCAGCTCGCGGGCCATGCGCAGCGCCGCCTGGGCTTCGTCCAGGCGCTGTTCGCGCAGCAGCGTGTAGCCCAGGTTGTTGTGGATGTACCCGGACTGGGGCGACAGGTCGCGTGCTCGCATCAGCAGTTCCAGCGCCTCGCCGGTGCGACCGTCCTGCGCCAGGATCACGCCCAGGCCATTGAGCGCACCCACATGGTCCGGTTTCATCTGCAGGGTGCGACGGTAGCGCTGGGCGGCGGTCGCCATCTGCCCCTGATCGTGCGCCAGCCGCGCCATGGCGTACATGCTCTCCGAGACCGACAGCTGGGGCGTGAGCACCGGGGTGGGACCGAATCGCGCCACTGGCTGCTCAAGCGCCTCGGGCACCAGGGTGGAACAGCCCATCAGGCCGGCCAGCACCAGCAGGGAAGCCGTGGTCTTGAGTTTCATCATGACGTTCTCCTTCGGCAGAAACAGGCAGTCAGTTGTTGCCACCCATGGTGGGCAGCAGCACCCGGTAGATGCTGATCATGGCGGGGCCCATCAGCACCAGCATGAGCGACGGAAAAATGAAGAAGATCAGCGGAAACAGCAACTTCAGCGGGATCTTGGCCGCGCGCTCCTCGGCCCGCAGGCGCCGGTGCGTGCGCATGGTCTCACCCTGGATGCGCAGCGCCTCGGCCACGTTGGTGCCGAACCGGTCGGCCTGCACGATCATGGCCACAAAGGACGACACATCGTCCACCCCGGTGCGCAGCGCCAGGTTGCGCAGTGCGACCTCGCGCTTGAGGCCCATGCGCAACTCCAGCGCCACCAGGTTCAGCTCGTCCTCCAGCGCCTCACTGCGCATGCCAATTTCGCTGGCGGCCCGGTTCATGGCCGCGTCCAGACCCAGGCCGGCCTCCACACACACGGTCATCAGGTCCAGCGCGTCAGGCAACGCATCCTGGATCTCGTTCTTGCGTGACTCCACCAAGTGCGCCAGGATGCCATTGGGCAGGTAGTAGCCGATAGCCGCCAGCAGCAACAGCATGAGCAGGTTCAGATTGGTGCTCAGCTGCACTGCCGTCAGGCCGGTGAACATCAGGAACAGGCCGGGCAGGCCCAGCGCCAGCACCGTCTTGCCGGCGAAGAACAGCGCCGGCCAGCTCTTCTCGCGCAGGCCGGCTTGCATGAAGCGCACCCGCAGGCTGGAGTTCTCCCACCCTTCCTTGGGGGCCGAGAGTTTGGCCACCGGCCCCACGGCCTTGACCACCTTGGCATGCCACTCGGCCTTGCCCTCCAGCCCCAGGGGGTCACGCAGACCCGCCGTTCCCACCTGATCCAGGCGCTGCTGCACGCCGGCCCGGCGGTTCAGCCACATGCCGACGCCCAGGGTGACGCCGGCCACCGCCAGGAAAACCAGCAGGAGCATCGGCCATTGGTTGTTGAGCAGTTCGGCCATGACTCAGACCTTGATGTCGATGATGCGCCACATGGCAAAGATACCCAGGGCCATCATGACCAGCGCGCCGTAGACCAGGTTGATGCCAACCGGGTCTGTGAACAGGGTCATGATGTATTTCGGGTTGATGATCGAGATCACCAGGGCCACGGCAAATGGCAGCAGGGTCAGAATCCAGGCGGAGAGCTTGCCCTCGGCCGCCAGCACCCGCACTTTGGCAAACAGCTTGAAGCGCTCGCGCACCAGCTCGGCCAGTTTGCCCAGCAATTCAGACAGGTTGCCACCGGTCTCGCGCTGAATGATGACGGCCATCACAAAATAGCGCACATCCGGGCTGGGCACCCGTGCAGCCAGGTTGTTCAGCGCGTTGTCCGTCGAGACACCAAAGCCGATTTCGTCCGAGGTGATGCGGAACTCGCTGGCAATGGGCTGTGGTGCCTCGCTGCCCACCATGGCCAGCGCCACCGGAAAGGCATGGCCGGCGCGCATGGCACGCGACATCAGGTCCAGCGCATCGGGCAGCTGGGCTTCAATCTGGTGCAGGCGCTTGTTGCGACGGCGCAGCAGCAGCCCGAAAGGCAGCAGGGTGAGTGCCACCACCGCGCCCAGCACAAAGAACCAGGGCCAGCGCAGCAGCAAGCCCACCAGCAGGCCACCCAGGGCCAGCATGGCGCACACGCCCAGCAGGTGCGAGACGGTGTTGCGGTCACCGGCCTGCTGCATCAGCCGGTCCAGCTGCTGCGCGCGCGGCATGCTCAGCAGCAGGCGCTGGAACGTCGGGCTTTCGCTCAGCAGCCGCTGCCGGATCATCGACAGCTCGCCCTCCTCCACCTGGCCACCGGCCGAGATGGCACGCAAGCGCTGCTCAACGCGCCGCACCTCGGGGCTCTTGGTGTCGCTCCAGTAGACGTACAGGCCTTCCAGCAGCAGCACCACCGCCAGAAAACCCAGCAGGACAAACAGGGCCAGACCGAGGTTCATGGGCTCACTCGTAGATCAGGGACGGATCGAAGGTGGCATCGGGCACCGACAAGCCGAAGGACTTTAGGCGGTCCATGAACTTGGGCCGCACACCGGTGGCGCGGAAATGACCCTGCACCGTGCCGTCGGCCGCCACGCCGGTCTGGGTGAAGCGGTAGATCTCCTGCATGGTGATCACATCGCCTTCCATGCCGGTGATCTCCTGCAGGCTGATCAGCTTGCGCCGGCCGTCGCTCAGTCGCGCAATCTGCACCACCGCATTGATGGCCGAGCTGATCTGGTGCCGCATCGCGTCCTGCGGTATGGTGGCGCCGCCGTAGGTGGCCATGTTCTCCAGCCGGGTCAGCGCGTCGCGTGGCGAGTTGGCGTGCACCGTGGCCATCGATCCCTCGTGGCCGGTGTTCATGGCCTGCAGCATGTCCAGCACCTCGGCGCCACGCACCTCGCCCAGTACCACCCGGTCCGGTCGCATGCGAAGGCTGTTGATGACCAGCGCGCGCTGGGTCACCTCACCCTTGCCCTCGATGTTGGGCGGGCGCGTCTCCAGCCGCACCACGTGGGGCTGCTGCAGCTGCAGTTCGGCCGCGTCCTCGATGGTCACGATGCGTTCGTGGTGCGGAATGGAGGCCGACAGCACGTTCAGCAGCGTCGTCTTGCCGGTGCCGGTACCCCCCGAAATCAGGATGTTCATCTTGCCCTTGACCATGGCCGAGAGCAGCTCACCCAGCGCGGGCGTGAGCGAGCGCTTGCCAATCAGGTCCTCCATGGTCAGCGGCACCACGGAAAAGCGGCGAATCGACAGCAGCGGGCCATCCAGCGCCAACGGCGGAATGATGGCGTTCACCCGCGAGCCGTCCTGCAGGCGCGCGTCCACCATGGGGCTGGACTCGTCCACCCGCCGGCCGATGCGCGAGACGATCTTGTCGATGATCTTCATCAGGTGGTCGGCATCGGAGAACACCACGTCGGTGAGCTCCAGGCGGCCGTACCGCTCCACAAACACCTGGTAAGGCCCGTTGACCAGGATGTCCGAAATGGTGGGATCGGCCAGCAGGGGCTCCAGCGGCCCCAGGCCCATGATCTCGTCCTGGATGTCCAGCACCATGCGCCGCCGTTCCTGCGCATTGAGTGCGGCGCCGGACTCCAGCAGCAGCTGTTCGACCAGAATGCCCAGCTCTTCACGCAGGCGCTCGGGCTTCATCGCGCCCATGACTTCCAGGTCGATGCGGCCCAGCAGCTGGTTGTGCAGCCGGTCTCTCAGGTCATGGTAGGCGGCTTGCGACGAGCCGGGCTCGAAGGGCTGGCGCGGCGGGTCACCGGGGCGCAGCGGGCTGCGCAATTCGTGGGTCTGTGCTCGGAGGTTCATGGTTGTCCCTGGCGTGTCGGAGTGACGGGCGGTGCCTCGGTCGGTGTTGATGACTCGCTTCTCAGATGCCACCCGTCAGGGTGGCAAACCAGCTCTTTTCGGGCTTGACGGTCACGGGCGAGAGCTCCTGTGCCCATTGCTGCAAAGCCTTGGCCACCGGGTCCTTGGGGGTCAGGCGCGGCAGCGGGTCACCCTGGTTGATGGCGGTGCGCACCGCCTCTTCGCTGGAGGGAATCTGCCGCGCCACCGACAGCCCGGTGGCCTTCTCCACATCTTCCGCCCGGATCAGGCTGCTTTTGGCAAAGCAGTTGAGCACCATGCGGACTTTGTCACGGCCATAGCCCAGACCTTCAAACACCTGGGCCATGCGACGTGCGTCTTTCAGTGCTGGCAGGCTCTGCTCCACCACCATCACGATGCGGTCGGCGACGTCCAGCGCCTTCACGGTGGCCGGGTCCATGGCACGGCCCAGGTCCAGCAAGATGAAGTCGTATTCGGTGCGGGCCAGCGCGATGATGGCGGCCACGTTGTCTGCCGTGGCTTCTTCGAGCTGGTAGGGCATGTCGGGGGCCACCAGCACGTTCAGGTTCTCGCGCACCTTGAGCACGCTGGCCTCCAGCAGCGCCCCGTCCAGCCGCCGGGCCTGGCGCGCCACGTCAACCACGTTGGCCGGCGCCTTGCGGTCGGTCAGATAGGTGGCCGCATCGCCAAAATACAGGTTCAGGTCGATCAGCAGCACGCGTCGGCCGCTCTTGGCCAGCACATAGGCCAGATTGGTGGCCAGGAAGGTGGCGCCACATCCGCCCTTGGCCGGGATGAAGGCATGCACCTCACCCGTGCTGTCGCCAAACCGAGAGGTGTTGGCCCGCGCGTCACGCAGGTAGTCCAGTGCCACCTTCAGGGTCTCGCCACTGAGCGGTGCCGACAGCACGTCGCGAACGCCGGCGCGCATGGCGCGCTTGAGGGTGGGCATGGAGGCATCTGTGCTCACCATCAGCACCAACACGCCGGGGATGCGCTGGGTGGCGGCGTCAATCAGTTCGAAGTCGTTGTCGTCGGGCTCGGGCAGGTCCAGCAGCAGCACATCGGGCTGCTCCTTCTGCATCACCGCCAGCAACGTGCGGGCACCACCCACATGCACGGTGATGTCCACGCCAGGCGGGCTGGCAAACTGGCGCACCACCTGCTCACGGTGCTCGGTGGTGGCGCAGATCAGGGAAACTTTGGAGGTCATTCGGGATAGGGTCGCTGCAGGAGGACAGGTCAGTTCATGGGCACACCGGATTGCCAGCGCTGTTCATGTACTCGCGCGGCAGGCTGGTGGGAAACTGGGGAATCGGCACGGTCAGACCGAAGAACGGGCTGACGGGCTCGAACTGGGCGCCGACGATGCGGGCGGTCACCGTGGTACAGGTATCGATGTTGCAGCCCGTCGGTGCATACTGAAGCACCATGTTGGCCGCAGGAATACCGCCACCGGTCATTTCGCTCATCCGGGCACGGATCCTGAAATCGCCAGCGGTTTCGATGCTGCACACCACCCCCAGCCTTGCACCCAGGCGTGTGGCCTCGTTCGCGCCGTTGAGGAGGAACAGCCATCGCCCGAATTCCATGATGCCGAGCAACAAGGTGAAGAACAGCACGGCAATGATGGCGAACTCGACCGCGGCCACCCCTTTCTGGAGGCCACGACGACCATGGCAGGAGACGAAACGGGGGAGATGCATGGTGCCTCCTCAGTTCGTGCTGGCCGCCATGGTGATCCTCACCGGCGAAAAGTTGATGTCGGGAATCACCCAGGGCACCACCGACTCGAATGCGTAAACCGCATCGCCCCCACCAACGGTGACCGACACCAGGCTGGTGGTGCCCTCGCCAGTGGACACGTTGGCGTGTGTGTCCGGACACAGGACCGGGTCACAGACCGAAATCATCGCCAGGGTCAGGTTGGGGACAAGTGGTTCGCTCTGCCCGCAGTCAAACGCACCGCAGAGCGCCAAAGACCGGGCATTGGTGCGGATGCCTTCAGCGGTTTGCCCGGCCGGCGGGCTGGCCAGGTTCTGCTGGGAGAGGTAGCGCGCAGCGCCCCGCGTGGCCTTGACCAGGCCGTTGTACTGGTAGAGCGCCCGACCGAGTTCGGTGATGCCGAAACACAGGATCAGCATGGGCAGGACAATGATGGCCATCTCCACCGCTGCCACACCGCGCTGGCGCTTTGCCTGGCGAAACCGGATCTTTGCCATGGTCATTGCACCAGTTGCGGCACCAGCGGGCCGAAGGTACCGGGTGCACCGTTGGTGGCACAGGGACTGCCCGCTGTGGTGCTCAACCCCAGGAACTCCATGGTGGGCACCGGCGAGCTGCCCAGCATGGGGTTGAGCATCAGCACACAAGCCCAACCCTCCACCACGGGCCGGCCGGTGCCCACGTTCCAGACCGAGCAGTCCACCACCGGAGCCACCACCACCCGGCGGTTCCGACCCAGCGATTCGTGCTGGGCAGACGTGATGCGGTTGTAAGGGTTGGGCGGATTGACCTGGTATTGGCGGTAACTGGCAGCCGCGGTCCGGTAATTCACCGCGCCAGCCGATGTGCCGTTGTAGGCATTGAAGCGGGATGGCCAGGTGGCCGTGCTGTAGCCATACCCGGTGACATCCGGCGGAGCGGTGGCCACCTGAGGATTGCCGGCGCCATTGCGATAGATGCCAAAACGCGAGTTCCAGGCGGTTTCGAGAGAGGCAATGGCGCCCGGTTCATCCACCTGACTGCCGATGGCCGTGTCGCACTGTCCTGGACCGATGAGCAGGTTCGCAAGTTCGCTGGCACCACCGCCCGGTGGCGTGAAGTCGATCCATCCGAAGTTGCCCGTGCCGTAGGGGGACCCTGGGCCTGAAGGCGGTTCCAGCCACTGCCCGACCGTCAGACCGAAGTTGGAGGCGGCCGTGGTGCCTGGCACCTTGCAGGCCGCCACCGGAATGGCGCAAGCCGAGTCCGATGGAGCCAGGGTGGCCACCGCACGGGCCGATACCGTCTGCGTGGTCAGCAGCGGGTTGAGCACACGCATGAAGAACACCGGAATGTCCGCCAGCGGCACGCTGCATTGAACGAAGGCGGCCGTGTTCGGGTCGGCCGAGGCCTGGGTGACATAGGGACCTGCGAGGTTTTCGGCAAAAGTGATGTTCTCGGGCTGGACGGAGACCACCTCACCCTGAAAGTTCACCCGGTTCTGGATGGCCGCAATATTGCCCTCCAGCGGGTTCTCGCTGACACCACCGGTGGTGAAGACCCGGCCATAGGCAATGGCCCGCGTCAGCGCATTGGGGTTGTTCTGCCCCGGCCTGAGCTGCGAGGATGCCGCCAGGGCGCAGGCGTCCATGGCGTTCTGCAACTCGGTCTTGATGATGAAGAAGCGCCCCAGGTCGATGGCCAGACCAGCAAAGCCGATCAGCACCGCCAGCGTGATGCCCAGCATGATCGCCACGGCACCACGCTGCTGGCGGCGCGCCACAGGATGTCGTTGATGCAGGTGCGTCATGCTCCTCTCCTTGGGCGAGCGGGAACGGACTCAGTCCCCCGAGATCGAGCCACCGATGTTGATCACGTTGAACGTGGGCGGCGGCGCCTTGAACGAATCCACATAGCGCTTCTGCGTCTCGCTGGCCGCCTTGCCGTCGATGCCCAGAACCGGTGCCTTGTTCTGCTCGCTGGCATTCGGGTTCAGGGTCTGCACGGCGCGGGCTTCGCGCACGGCCACGCCCAGGTTGGCATCCAGCCTGGGTGTGCTGGTGGCGCATGCCACCGAGCCCAGGGCAACAAGGCCGCACAGCATCAGCCGGGTGAAGCGGGGGATCAAAGTGTCGTGGTTCATGGCGTTGCCTCCTTACTTCGATTCAGGTTTGGTGGCAGGCGCAGCCGGGGTGGGCTCCAGCTGCTTGAGGTGCTCGGGCGGATAGGCCTCCAGGCGCCCACCCAGGTGGAACTCGGCCCGGTTCGGTGGCTGGTAGCTGTCGGTGGGCAGGGCAAAGCCCGGGTCCAGGTGCTTGACCAGGCGCGGGGTGATCACGAACATCAGTTCGGTGCGGTCGTCCTGGAACTCGTTGCTGCGGAACAGCGCCCCCAGCACCGGGATTTCGCCCAAGCCCGGCACGGCATCCAGTGCCTGACGGGCGTTGTTCTTGATCAGACCCGCAATGGCCAGGCTCTGCCCGTCCATCAGCTGCACCGAGGTCTGGGCCCGGCGCGTGGTGAAGCTGGGCAGGATGGAGGTCACGCCGGCCACCGTGGTGAACGGTGTGCCCGTGGGTGAAAGCTCTGACACCTCGGGCGCCACCTTCAGGTGGATGCGGCCGCCATCAAGCACGGTGGGCGTGAACTTGACACCGACACCAAACTCCTTCTCCTCCAGGGTGATGGTGGTGCCGCCGGTGGCGTTGTTCTCGCGCGCGACCGGAATGAAAATCTTGCCGCCGGCCAGGAAGCTGGCCTCCTGACCGCTGACCGCCACCAGGTTGGGCTCGGCCAGGATCTTGACCACGCCGTCGCTCTTTTCGGCGTCGATCTGGAAGCGGTTGTTCGATATGGGGTTGACGCCGCTCAGCAGTCCCCGGCCATCACCCCCGAACAGCGGGTTGAGGCTGTAGGTCCAGCTGCCACCGGTGCGCGAGGAGAACAGGTTGATGCCCATCTTCTCCATCATGGTCTTGGACACCTCGGCCACCACCACCTCCAGCATCACCTGCTGGGCCTCGGCGACTGCCAGCAGGTTGACCACCTTGGCGCCGGCGGTGCGGGCCGCGGCCGCGCCGCCACTGGTGCTGGCCACCCGCATGGTCGCGCCCGACTCAGCGCGGTTGTCACCGGCCACCACCGGCAGCACCAGGCTCTTGTTCACATCGCGCACAAAGGCGTTGGCAATCTCTTCGGCCGCCATGGCCTTGGCGGCGCTGGAAACCTGGCCCGTGAGAATGACCGAATCGGCCGCCGGACGCACCTGGATGCCGGTCTCGTCGGGCAGCAGTTCGCGCAGCTTGGCCTCCATGCGCCGGTAGTCGATATTGACGTTGACGTCGATGGCGGTGGCACCACCGCCCTTGCGCCAGACGATCAGGTTGGTCGAGCCGTAGGTCTTGCCCAGCAGGTACAGCTCGGTCGGGCTGATGAGGGTCACATCGGCCACGGTGGGGTTGCCCAGCGAGATGCGGGTGACCTCGGTGGGCATGCGCAGCAGGGTGGACTTGCCCACGGTCAGGTCCATGGACGGGCCCACGGTGGCCAGGTCGGTGCTGATGTCGGCCGAGGGCAGCGGGGCAGCGGCCACGTTGGCCGTGGTGACGCCGCGGGTGACGGCGGTCTGGGTCTGGGCGGGGCTGACCGCCAGCAGGCCGGCAGCGGCCAGGGACAGGCTGAGGACGCGCAGAAGTGGGGTTTTCATGATCGCTTCTTCCTTCTTCCTTAGAAACTGGCGGAGGACTTCTGGGTGCCCCGGATCACCTCGACGGTGGCGGTCGGTGGCGCAGGCGGAGCAGCGGCAGGCGCGGCTGCGGGGCGGGGTGCGGGGCGGCGCACCGGCGCGGCCGCCGGTGCCGGCGCGGGGGCCGGGGCCGGACGTGCATCACCGAACAGGTCGTCCCGGCGGATGCCGGTGGTGCTGGTGCCATCCTCCACATCCACCTGATTGCGCAGCATCAATGAGAGCGTGCCCACGTTGCGCGCCAGGTCGATCTTTTCGGCCTGCTCGGGCGTGACCTCCAGGGTGACCGCGTTGACCACGCGGGGACGCGTCTCGTCGGGGCGGCGTGCCTCCTGCGCCACCGCCAGCACCATGATGCGCTCGAGCACCACGCGCGAGATGGCATCGTCGCGGTCGTCGCGGATGTTGACCAGCAGGTCGACAAAACTGCCCGGTGCCAGGAAGCCAGCCACGCCAATCACCTCATTGACCTTGACCGTGATGGCCCGGTGACCCGGCTTGATGATGGAGTCCAGCCCGGCCTTGGTGCCCTCAGGCGCCAGCTTGGGTTCCAGCACCGGCTCACCCTGGAAGATGCTGTTGCGCACCACCCGGCCTTCGAGTTGCTTGGGATCGGTGAACGCTCCGGCCGGCACATTGCCCGCCGGCCAGGCGATGGCCTGCAGCATGACCGGCGTGATGGCCTGGCCCAAGTCCAGGTCGCGCGTGGCCACCAGCACCTGGGTACGGTCACCGCTGGCCTGCTGGCCGAGCCAGCGCGCCGCCAGCACCACCGCCGCCGCGCCGGCCAGCAGCGAGAGCAGCAACATGAACAGAGCCCGTTTGCTTTGCATGGTCAACCTCCTGAAAGGGTTTGTGGGTCAGTGGCCGGGGCACTCTGCCCGGGCAGACCGAAATAGTTGGCCCAGGCCCAGTCCAGGGCCTCGGGCGTGAGCCGCGGGAGGCTTTGGCGGTAGCGCGCCAGGTCGGCAATCTTGCTGATCACGTCGTAGGGAATGCACGGCAGGTAGGGCTGCCCGTGACGCGGGTGCAGCGTGTGGATGAGGTACTGCACTCCCGGCAGTTCCTCGGGCACACCGGCGCGGCGGCAGGCCTGTGCCACCACCTCGCGGTAGGCGGCGGCGTCCAGCGGCACGATCTCGATCTTGTAGCCCAGGCGGCGGGCAAACGCCGGGTCGACCAGGCTCTCGGGCGGCAGGTTGCTGGAGAAGATGACACGCACATCGAAGGGCACCGTGAACTTGGTGCCGGTGCTCAAGGTGAGGTAATCGACATGCCGGTCCAGCGGCACGATCCAGCGGTTCATCAGCTCGGTGGGGCTCACGCGCTGGCGGCCCAGGTCGTCCACCACAAAAATGCCGTTGTTGGCCTTGAGCTGGGGCGGGGCAATGTGCATGCGGGTGTGCGGGTCATAAGCCAGGTCCAGCGTCTCCAGCGTGAGCTCGCCACCGGCAATCACCACCGGGCGCTCGCAGCGCACCCAGCGTCCGTCGGCAGACAGGTCGCGCAGCAGGCCACGACCACCCACGCCCGCCTGCGCCACGCGGTGCACGATGGGGTCGAATACCTGGATCACCTCGCCATCGACATAGATGGCGTGCGGCACCCAGACCTGCCCCTCCAGCGTGCGCACCAGGTGCTCGGCCAGAAAGGTCTTGCCGGTGCCACTGACCCCGTGCAGGTAGATGGCCTTGCCGGAGTTCATGGCGCTGCCCAGGCTGGGCAGCAGGGCCGGTGGCAGCACCATGTCGGACAGCACCTCGCGCAGGCGCTGGTCGCGCACCGGCTGCAGCTGGCTGTTCTGCTCGTGCACCTGGGCCACATAGTCCGGCAGGGGCACCGGGGCCGGGCCCAGGTAGTGGCACTTGTCAAAGGCCATGCGGGCGCGGCGCTGGCCGGCGTCGGTCAGGACGTAGCTGATGTCGCCTTCGAGGGTGCCGCGCCGCGGCACCTCGACCAGGGCCTGGGATCGCATGTGGGCCAGCAGGCCATCCACCACCTGCGCGCTCAGGCCCAACTGCTGCGCCAGGGCATAGAGCTTGAGTTCACCCTTGCGCGAGAGGTGGCGCAGCGCCAGGTCGGTGACGAAGGCCGCCGGCAGACCCGCCACATCCGGCCCGTCGGCAAACGGGTCGGGGGGCACCGCCTTGAGCAGCAGCGAGGGGGAAGGCTGGGACAGTTCGGTCATGGGGGTTCTCGCTCACCAGAACTGGATGAAGGGAGCCCGGCCCGACAGCGTCCAGGCCGCATAGAAAGCCACGCCACCGGCAATGGCCACCGCGTAGGGCATGCGCCAGGCGGTCTGGGTGCGGGCGTCGAAGGTGCTGCCTGTGGAGCCGGGCCGCAACTGGCCGAGCAAAGTCGCCAGGTTGTGGCGCGCCACCGCACCGCCCGGGAACAGCAGCAGGCGCGCCAGGGCCAGCACACCGCCGGCCAGCAGCACACACAAGGCCAGATTGATGGTGGCGGCCGGGCCGGCAAAGGCCCCCACGGCCGCCAGCAATTTGACGTCGCCGGCGCCCAGGGCGCGCAGCAGCCACATGGGCAGGAACATCAGGAGGCCGGTGAGCGCACCAGCCAAGGACAGCCACAGGCCGAGCGAGCCGGGCTGGGACGAGAAGATGCCGGTTCGGGCATCGCTGGCCGTGTCGGCCAGGTTCAGGGCAATGCCGGTCATCAGGGTGACCAGCACCAGCACGTTGGGAATGCGGCGTTGCCGGGTGTCTGACCAGACGGCCAGCGCGAGCAGCACGCCCAGCGCCATCAGGGCGGTGGACTGCCAGCCTTCGGGCGACAGGTTCCCGGTCATGAGTGACTCCCTTTCAACTCAATCTGGTGCTTGTGTTCTTTTCACATCCTTGTCGCCGGATCAGCGGGTCATCTGGGTGCGCATGGTCGACCGTCATGCCTTGTGGTGGTTTCAGCCGCCGCCTGCTCCTATGGCCTGCAGCAACGCGTCGGTCCAGATGGTCCAGATGCGGCCGTTGTCCAAGCCAACGGCAGACAGAGCACCCAAGATGACTAGAGCGATCAATGCAACCAACAGGGCGTACTCAATAGCAGTGACGCCTTTCTGGGTATTAACTACTTTCATGGTTGCTCCCTAAGAAGGCAGAGAAATTGATCGTTGGCCAGATCGAGTTCAATCTCACCACTTGCAATCCAGCCAATCGATCAATTTCAGGCGCAACACCCCAACTTCACTCGCCAGCAACGCCCAAAGCAGTGGCGATGTCGTTGAAGACCGTTTCCAAGCCACCGCCCACGGCCTGCACGGCACCAATGATCACCACCGCAATCAGCGCCGCGATCAGGCCGTACTCGATGGCGGTCACACCCTCTTCGTCACGCAGGAAACGACGGGTCGCATTCACAAACTTTTGCATGATCCAACTCCTAGAAAAAAGACTGGTTGAAACACCCATCGGCCACCCCCCAAGAGCAACCAATGACTGCATGAGTCCCTTCCGGGATCCCCTTCCACTGCCACTAAAGCAGTCTTTTTGGGGCACCTTCTGTAACTCACGTTTACATTCTGATCCTCGCTTACAAATTTGCAAGATACCCTCGGGGGGTTTGTTACAAATTCGGCCACCATTCATACCAAAGTGTTGCTCTTGCGTGATGCATTTCACATACATGACCGCCTGTGTTGTCTCTCAAACCATTCATCCTGTTCACTTGTAACGGTCTGTTGCGGTTGTTTCAGCTCCCGGGAAGGCTGTCCGCCACTGGCGGCCACCCTGCAGGCACAAAAAAACCCCGGCGCATGAAGCGGCGGGGTTGGCCACCGGAAACGGTGGATGGGCGGGCTCAGGTGCTGCGCAGCGCCTGCCGCAAGCCGATGCCGATGTCCGGCCGCTCGGCAAACGGGTCGGGCGGGTTGGTGCCGGCCACGATGGCGTCGAAGCGGCTTTGGGCGTTGCCCAGGGCCTTGGGGTGGCTGTAGATGTAGAACCGGTCGGCGCCCATGGCGTCAAACACCATCTGCGCCACCTGGGCCGCCGTGACCTTGCCGCTGCTCACCGCCTTGTCGCTCATGGCCTGGCCGATGAGCTGGCTGCGGGTGGGCTTTTCGTCGGCCAGGCCGGCGGGCTTGTTGCGGTGGCTCTGGCTGATGCCGGTGGGCACGAAATACGGGCAGAGCACGCTGGCGCTGACCTGGTCGGTCACCAGTTTCAGGTCCTGGTAGAGCGTCTCGGTCAGGCTGACCACCGCGTGCTTGCTCACGTTGTAGATGCCCATGTTGGGCGGCGTGAGCAGGCCGGCCATGCTGGCGGTGTTGACGATGTGGCCCTGGTAGCCGGGGTCGGCCTCGGCGGCGGCCAGCATCAGGGGGGTGAACAGGCGCACACCATGGATCACGCCCCAGAGGTTGACGCCCAGCACCCACTCCCAGTCCTTGACGGAGTTTTCCCACACCAGGCCGCCGGAGCCCACACCCGCGTTGTTGAACACGAAGTGCGGCGCGCCGAAGCGCTGCACCACCGCCTCGGCCAGGGCGTCCATCTGGGCGGCGTCGGACACGTCCACCCGATGCGCCAGCACCTGGGCGCCGGCGGCCTCCAGCTCGGCCCGGGCCCGGTCCAGTGCGTCCTGTTGCACGTCCACCAGCACCAGGTTCATGCCCAGGCGTGCGCCAATGCGGGCGCACTCCAGGCCGAAGCCGGAACCGGCGCCGGTGAGCACGGCGGTTTTTCCCTTGAAGTCTTCAATCATCAGTTGTCTCCTTCGACAATGCGTTCAGTGTGAGGGGATGTTGTCCAGCACACGCCGAAGATCCGGCTTTGCCGGTCCAAGGGCGTGGTCCCCCTGGGGGGAAGCCGCGCAGCGGCGCAGGGGGGTGTCATTTCCTGATCATTTCGAGGTGGGGAATGCCATCCTCGATGTAGGGCTTGTGGTCCGACACGAAGCCGTGCCGGCGGTAGAAGCTTTCCAGGTGCGCCTGGGCACCGATGCGAATGGGCTGCGGGCCCCACAGGGCCTGCACCTCGCGCAGTGCAGCCTGCATGAGCGCGTGGCCCAGGCCAGCGGCACGGCCGGCGGGGTCGGTGACGACGCGGCCAATGCTGGCCTCGGGGAATTTCAGGCCGGCGGGCACCAGACGGGCGTAGGCAAGCAGGCGAGGCTCACCCTGGACGTCGGTCTGCTCGCCCAGCAGGTGGTGGCAGGCCGGGTCGGCGTTGTCCATGTCCTGGAACACGCAGTTCTGCTCCACCACAAACACCTCGGAACGCAAGCGCAGCAGTCGGTAGAGGGTGTGAACGTCCAGCGCGTCAAACGGCAGGCAGCGCCAGCGCAGACCGGGCAAGGCGGTGCTTGAAGCGGGGTTGGGCAAGGGCTGGGTCAAGCGCGCACTTCCCTGAGCACGTAACCGATGCGCGGGAAGTGCACATGCACATGGCCGGCGCGTTCATCGGTGCGCGAGAGGGTGTAGTGGGTGCGCGTGGCGGCCACCAGCGTGCCCTCGGTGGTCTCGGTGCCGAAGCTCTGCGCTGCCACGGTGACACGGCTGCCCAGGGCGATGCCGTGGTCGTCCTGGAAGGTCTCGTCGGCCAGCGGCGCCGGTTCGGCCGCAGCAGCCGCGGCAATCGCGTCGGTGGACGAGAACTTGGACGGCGTTCCGTGGCCGAAGGCCACCATGCGGTCCATCCAGGCCAGCACACCGGGCGTGGCATCCAGAATGCCGGCCATCCCCGGAACAACGGTGCGGGTGAACCACAGCGGGTGGTAGGCCGCGAAGTCGGCAATGCAGGGTGCGTCACCCAGCAGGAAATCCTGCTCATGCAGCATGTGGGCCAGCCGCCGCAGGTGGCTGCGGTAGGCGCTGGTGGCGTCACCCGGGCGCAGCCGCGTCATGCCCGTGTTCATGGCGCTGCGGTCGGCCGCAAAGGCCTGGGCCGCCTCGGGTGGCTGGTTGGCAAACAGGGCGGCAGCCCCCTTGGGGCTGAGGGTGTGGCCCATGGCGGCCCAGAACAGCTCGGTGTCGGACCACTGGGCGACGATCCGCGCCAGGCCCTTGAGGTGATCCGGAAACAGCACGGGCTCGGGCCGCAGGTGCTCCAGCACGGTGGCGATCAGCGCCGTGTCACAGTAAATGTCGGCGCCGATCTGCAGCAGCGGCGTGCGGCGGTAACCACCGGTCAGCGCCACCACGTCGGGCTTGGGCATGACGCTGGGAATGAACACACTCTTCCACGACAGTCCCTTGTAGCCCAGCATGAGCCGCGCCTTCTCGGCAAACGGCGACATGAGGTAGTGGTGCAGGATCAGATCGGCCATGTTGCGGGTCTCCGTAAAGGGGTTCAACGGGGTTGGGCGCGCGCCACGATGGCCGCAAAGTCGACGCCCGCGCCCAGGGAGCCGAAGCTGTGGCCCCAGTGCCCGGCCAGGCGCGAGTCGCAGAAGGCAGCAAACACGGCGGCCGGCGCGGTCTGCGCCAGCAGCGCGGCCTGCACGGCCAGCGCCACGTCCTGCGCCAGGCGACGGGCCTCCATTTCGGTGGCCATTTCTTCCACGCGAATCGGCAGCCGTCCGGCCAGGTGGTCGAGCGCTGGATGCATGCCTTTGGCGGGCGCAAGCTCGTGCGCCAGTGCCGCGGCGGCGTCGGCCTTGCGCAATGCCCTGAGCAGGTCGAGCGCCATGATGTTCCCCGCGCCTTCCCAGATGCTGTTGACCGGCATCTCGCGGTAGATACGCGCCATGATGCCTTCGCCGCCCTCTTCCACATAGCCGTTGCCACCCAGGCACTCCATGGCTTCCTGGGCAAAGTAACTGCCGCGCTTGCAGATCCAGAACTTGGCCACGGGCGTGAGCAGACGCTGCATGACACGCTCGTGTTCATCGGTTGCGGCGCGGTCGAAGCTGCGCGCCAAGCGCAGGGCCAGCGCGGTGGCCGACTCGGACTCCAGCGCCAGGTCGGCCAGCACGTTCAGCATCAGCGGCTGGTCGATCAGCCGCTTGCCGAAGGCCATGCGCTGCGACGTGTGGTTCAGCGCGATCGACAGGGCATGGCGCATGAGGGCGCTGGTGCCCAGGGCGCAGTCGAGCCGGGTCATGGTGCCCATGGCCAGAATCTGCGGCACCCCCCGACCCTCTTCACCCACCAGCCAGGCGGTGGCGCCGACAAACTCGACTTCGGAGCTGGCGTTGGCCTTGTTGCCCAGCTTGTCCTTCAAGCGCTGGATGAACAGGCCGTTGAGGGTGCCGTCGGGCAGCACGCGCGGCAGGAACAGGCAGGACAGGCCACTCGGTGTCTGCGCCAGGATCAGGAAGGCGTCGCACATCGGCGCCGAGAAAAACCATTTGTGACCGGTGACCTTGAAGCGCTGGCCCCAGGCATCACTGCCGTCGGGCACGGCCTGCGTGGTGTTGGCGCGCACGTCGGAGCCACCCTGCTTCTCGGTCATGCCCATGCCCATGGTCACGCCAGGCTTGTCCTTCCAGAGCTTGAGCGCCGGGTCGTAGGCGCGGCTGGTCAGCTGCGGCGCCCAGTCGGCGTAGATGGCCGGGTTGCCCTGCAGCGCGGGCGTGACCGCATAGGTCATCGAAATCGGGCACAGGATGGAGGGTTCCAGCTCGGTGAAAAGCATGAAGGCCGCCGCTCTGTGGACGTGGGCGGTCCCCGAGGCCTGCTCCGCGTCGGAGAACGGCGTGCCGTGCAGACCGGCAGCCGTGGCCTGCGTCATCAGCGCGTGGTAGCTGGGGTGGAACTCGACCTGGTCGATGCGGTGGCCGAAGCGGCTGTGGCTCTTGAGCTGTGGCGTGAACACATTGGCCAGCCGCGCATGGGTCTGCATGTCGGCGCTGCCGGCCAGGGCACCCAGCGTCCGCAGTGGCGCGGTAGACATGGCCGGCGCGTTGAACCGCAACGCGTCCTGCATGGCCCGGTTGCCCTCGAACAGGTTGACGTCCACCAGCGGCTCGGGCTGGTTGAAGACTTCGTGGGTGGCACTCATGAAGAAACCTCCATCGAGAGCGGTGCCTCAGATCAAGGCCACCGCGGAACCGGCTTTGCCGGGCCGCCAGTGGCGCCCCCTGGGGGGGTGACGCCGCAGGCGGCGCGGGGGGTTACACAAGTTTGACGAGCTGCTTGCCGAAGTTCTTGCCCTTCAGGAGTCCCAGGAAGGCCTCGGGGGCCGATGCGATGCCTTGCGACACGGTTTCGCGGGGGCGCAGCTTGCCCTGGGCCACCAGGGTGCCCAGTTCGGTGAGCGCCTGCGGCCAGTCTTCCATGTGCTCGCTCACGATGAAGCCCTGCACCTTCAGGCGGTTGACGAGGATGAGCGCCGGGTTGGCCAGCGGCAGCGGCTGGCCGTCGTAGCCGGCGATCATGCCGCAGACCGCAATGCGGCCGAAGGCGTTCATGCGCAGCAGAACGGCGTCCAGAATCATGCCGCCGACGTTCTCGAAGTAGCCGTCGATGCCGTTGGGGCAGGCTTCCTTGAGCGCCTTGGCCAGCGAGTACATGTCCTTGTGCAGGCGGTAGTCGATGCAGGCGTCGTAGCCCAGCTCCTTGACCGCATAGTCGCACTTCTCGGGGCCGCCGGCAATGCCGACCACGCGGCAGCCGCGCGCCTTGGCCAGGGCCGCAAAGGCGCTGCCCACCGCACCGGTGGCGGCGCTGATAACCATGGTCTGGCCCTCTTCGGGTTCGATGATGCGCACCAGTCCGTACCAGGCGGTCACGCCCGGCATGCCGACCGCACCCAGGTAATAGGACAGCGGCACATGGGTGGTGTCGACCTTGCGCAGCGCGCCGGGCTGGTTGGCATCGACCACGCTGTACTCCTGCCAGCCGCCCATGCCGACCACCTGGTCACCGGGCTGGTACTTCGGGTGCTTCGACTCGACCACCTCGCCCACGGTGCCGCCGATCATGACCTCGCCCAGCGGCTGCGAGGCGGCGTAGCTCTTGCTGTCATTCATGCGGCCCCGCATGTAGGGGTCGAGGCTGAGGTAATGGTGCTTGACCAGCACCTGCCCGTCGGCCAGTGCCGGGGTGTCGGTGGTCACGAGCTTGAAGTTGTCGACGGTGGCTTCGCCCTGGGGGCGGTTGTCGAGCAGGATCTGGCGGTTGGCGGGCATGGGGTGTCTCCTTGAAGCGGGTCGGGTCAGTCGGGTGCCCGGCGCAGGGTGGGCAGGCCGACGCCGGCGGCATCGAAGCCGCCGTCGACCGCCAGCACCTGGCCGTTGATGTAGCTGGCCTGCGGACTGCACAGGAAGCCGGTCGCACTGGCGATCTCTTCCATGCTGCCGTAGCGGGCCAGCGGAATGGTGTCGTGGTAGTCGGCACGGATGGCGGGGGTGTGCACCTTCTTCGCCATCTCGGTCTCGACCGGTCCGGGGGCGATCGCATTGACGCGGATGCCGGCGTTGCCGTACTCCACCGCCTGCTGTTTGGTCAGGTGGATCAGCGCGGCCTTGGACGTGCCATAGGCCACGCGCAGCGTACTGGCGCGCAGACCCGAGATGGAAGCGATGTTGACCACCGCGCCACCGCCGCAGGCCAGCATGAGCGGCGCACAGGCCTGCACCATCAGGAAGGGGCCGTCGAGGTTGGTGGCCATGACCCAGCGCCACTCGTCGAAGTGGGTGTCGCCGATGGGCTTGAAGGTGGCCACCCCGGCGTTGTTGACCAGCGCGTCGAGCCGGCCGAAGGCCTGCCGCACCTGCTGCACGGCGTCGGTCACCTGCTGCGGCACCGACACGTCGCCATGGATGACGAGCAGCCTGTCGGCCTGCGGGCCCAGCCCGGCACGCAAGCTCACCTCGGTGGCCGTCAGCGTGGGGGCGTCGTTGTCGATCACGGCCACGCGGTAACCGTTCTGGAAGAACCAGCGCGCAATGGCCAGGCCGATGCCGCGGGCGGCGCCGGTGACGAAGGCCACAGGAGTGGGTGTGCTGGTCATCAGTCGGTTTTCAAGGTGTTCAGTGCCTGGATGCCCTTGCCCACCGGAAGGCGCGGCACGAACTTGAAGGTGCCGGTGGCGTGCGCGCAGAGCTTGCCTTCGGCATCCATGATGCGCCCTTCGGTGAAGGCCATGGTGGCGGTGCGGTGAAGCAGCGTGCCATGGGCCACCAGCGGTCCCTTGGCGGCGCGCATGAAGCTGGTCTTCATCTCGATGGTGACGCAGCCCATGGCAGGCTCCACCGAGCGAGCGGCGTGGGCCATGACCACGTCCAGCAAGGTCATGCTGGCGCCGCCGTGCACCACGTTGAACGAGTTCTCGTGCTCGGGCTGCGGATCGAAGGCGATCTGCGCCTGACCGCCCTCGAACCGCTGCAGCTTGAAGCCGAGGTGTTCAACGAAGGGGATGAAGACTTCGAAGTTCACTCAGCCTCCGGTGATGACCGAGACGCCACCGTCCACCGCCAGCCACTGGCCGGTGATGTGCTTGCCGGCATCGGACGCGTACAGCAGGGTCAGCCCCTTGAGGTCTTCGTCGTCGCCCAGCCGGCCCAGCGGCGCGTGCGCGGCCAGCTTGTCCTCGCCCATGGCCTTGAGCGTGCCTTGCGTCATCTTGCTGGGGAAGAAGCCCGGACAGATGGCATTCACCCGGATGCCGTGGGCACCCCACTCGGCGGCCAGCGCGCGGGTGAAGTTGATGACCGCGCCCTTGGAGGTGTTGTAGGCAATGGTCTTCATGCCGGGCGGGTTGCCACCCAGGCCGGCGATGGACGCGGTGTTGATGATGCTGCCCTTCCTGCGCGGGATCATGCTGGCCTTGGCCACCAGCTGACTCAGGAAGAAGTAGCTGCGCACATTGAGGTTCATGACCTTGTCCCAGGCCTCCAGCGGGTGGTCTTCTGCGGGTGCGCCCCAGGCCGCGCCGGCGTTGTTGACCAGGATGTCGATGTCACCCAGGCGCTGCATCGATTCGGTGGCCAGCTTGCGGATGTGGTCTTCGTGCTGGCAGTCGGCCGCGATCCAGCGGGCGTCGATGCCGGCGGCCTGCAGCTCAGCGGTGGCCTGCTCCAGGTCTTCGGCCTTGCGCGAGCTGATGAGCACGCGCGCACCGGCCTCGCCCAGCGCGTGGGCCATCTGCAGACCCAGGCCGCGCGAGCCGCCGGTGATGAGGGCGGTGCGGCCCGTGAGGTCGAAGAGTTGCGAGACGGTGCGGACCATTTTGTTGACTCCTAAAATATTTGAGATTAAAACGCATCTTCCGGCACATTGCTGCAGGTCAGGTCGCGTTCGCGCACCACCTGCAGCCAGGCGCCGATCTTGGGCAGCTCGTAATGGAAGAAGAAGCGCGCCGCAGCCAGGCGACCGGTGCGGGCGTTGCTGTCGGGCTGTGCCTGCGCGGCCAGCGCCACGTCCAGCCAGATCCAGGCCAGCACCGTGTGGCCGAAGGCCTGCAGGTAAGGCACGGCATTGGCCAGCGCATCCGTCGGGTTGCCGGTGGCCCAGGCGGCCTTGGTGGCCGAGCCCACGTCCTGCAGGGCCTTGCCCAGCGCGTTGGCGTGCGCGGCCAGTTCCGGCACCTGAATGGCGCGCTGGATGGTGTCGTTGATGCGGCCGGCCAGCAGCGCCAGACCCTTGCCGTTCTCCATCAGCACCTTGCGGCCCAGCAGGTCCATGCCCTGGATGCCGTGCGTGCCCTCGTGAATCATGTTCAGTCGGTTGTCGCGCCAGTACTGTTCCACCGGGAAGTCGCGCGTGTAGCCATAGCCGCCGTGCACCTGGATGGCCAGCGAGTTCGCCTCCAGACACCATTCGCTGGGCCAGCTCTTGGCAATCGGCGTCAGCACCTCCAGCAGCAGGCGCGCATCGTCTGCGGCCTCGGGAGACCCGGTGTGCTGCTCGTCCACCAGGCGGGCGCAATACAGTTCCAGCGCCAGCGCCCCCTCGGCATAGCTCTTCTGCGCCAGCAGCATGCGCTTGACGTCGGCGTGTTCGATGATGCGCACCTGCGGCTGGGCGGGGTCTTTGCCGGCGGGGCCCATGGGGCGGCCCTGCGGGCGGTTCCTGGCATAGTCCAGGCTGGCCTGGTAGCCCGCCATGCCCAGCATGGTGGCGGCCATCCCCACCCCGATGCGGGCCTCGTTCATCATGTGGAACATGCACTTGAGGCCCTCGCCCGGCCGACCGACCAGGTAACCCACCGCACCGGCCTGACCCCGCACAGGGTACTTGCCCTCGCCGAAATTCAGCAACGTGTTGGTGGTGCCGCGCCAGCCGCACTTGTGGTTCAGGCCCGCCAGCGCCACGTCATTGCGCTCACCGGTGAGCTGTCCATCGGTGTCCACCAGTTTCTTGGGCACGATGAACAGCGAGATGCCCTTGACCCCGGGCACCGGCTTGCCGTCGGGCCCCGGAATCTTGGCCAGCACCAGGTGGATGATGTTCTCGGTCAGCTCGTGTTCGCCGGCCGAGATCCACATCTTGTTGCCCTTGAGGCGGTAGCGCGGACCCAGAGGATCGGCCTCGAAGCCCTCACCATCCGGCACGGCGCGCGTCGCCACATCGCTCAGGCTGGAGCCCGCCTGCGGCTCGGACAGGCACATGGTGCCCGACCAGCGGCCATTGAACTCGTTGAGCGCGAACACGCGCTTCTGCGTCTCGCTGCCATGGGCCATGAGCAGGTTGGCGTTACCGGTGGTCAGCAAGCCGCTGCCGATCGACACCGAGGCCATGGCAAAGAAGGCGTTGGCCGCCGCCTCCACCGAATACGGCAGCTGCATGCCGCCGATCTCGTAGTCCTGCGCGGCACTGAGCATGCCGCTCTCGGCATAGGCCTTCTGTGCATCGTGCGTGGCCTGCGGCAGGATCACCTTCTCGCCGTCAAAGTGCGGCTCCTGGGTGTCCACCAGCCGGTTGAAGGGCGCGTACTTCTCCCGGGCGATGCGTTCGCAGGTATCGAGTACGGCGTCGAACGTCTCGCGGCTGTGGTCCGCAAACCGCTCACGCCGGTTCAGGTGGTCCACCGACAGCCAGTCGTAGAGCAGGAAATCGATGGTGGGGCGCAGGCTCATGGGAGTCATCCACAACGAGAAAACCGACAACACAGATCACCCAACCCGGCGCCGGAGCGCGTGTCTGCATCCAGGATGCCGTGGACCCGGCTGTTCCGGTCCACAGGCATCGACCCCCTCCGGGGGGTGACGCGAAGCGGCGCGGGGGGTGTTGTACGACCGCGCAGCGCGCGGCGTTACAACACTTCAAATACCCCGGCGGCGCCCATGCCGCCGCCGATGCACATGGTGACCACCACTCGCTTGGCGCCACGGCGCTTGCCTTCGATCAGGGCGTGGCCGGTCAGGCGCTGGCCCGACACGCCGTAGGGGTGGCCCACGGCGATGGCGCCGCCGTTCACGTTCAGGCGGTCGGCCGGGATGCCCAGCTTGTCGCGGCAGTAGAGCACCTGCACCGCGAAGGCTTCGTTGAGCTCCCACAGGTCGATGTCATCCATCTTCAGGCCCAGGCGCGAAAGCACCTTGGGAATGGCGAACACCGGACCGATGCCCATTTCATCCGGCTCGCAGCCGGCGACGGCAAAACCCAGGAAGCGGCCCAGCGGCTGCAGGCCCTTCTTGCTGGCCAGGGCCTCGTCCATCAGCACGCAGGCGCCGGCGCCATCGCTGAACTGGCTGGCGTTGCCGGCCGACACCAGGCCACCGGGCAGCGCCGAGCGCAGGCCGTGGATGGCCTCGAACGTGGTGCCGGGGCGGATGCCTTCGTCGTTCTCGACCGTGACCTGCTTGGTCATCAGGCCCATGACCTTGTCGGCGACGCCGGCGGTGACGGTGATGGGCGCGATCTCGGCCTTGAACAGGCCGGCTTCCAGCGCGGCTGCGGCCTTCTGCTGGCTGGCGGCGCCGTACTCGTCCATCCGGTCGCGGCCGATGTTGTAGCGCTTGGCCACCTGTTCGGCGGTCTGCAGCATGTTCCAGTAGATCTCGGGCTTCTGCTTCTCCAGCGCCAGGTCCTTGAGCATGTGCTGGTTCATCTCCTGCTGAACACAGGAGATGCTCTCCACACCACCGGCCACATAGACCGAACCTTCGCCAGCGATGATGCGCTGGGCGGCGAGGGCGATGGTCTGCAGTCCGGACGAGCAGAAGCGGTTGACGGTCATGCCCGAGACGGTGATGGGCAGGCCGGCCTTGAGCGCGATCTGGCGCGCGATGTTGGCGCCGGTTGCACCTTCGGGGTTGGCGCAGCCCATGATCACGTCCTCGACTTCGGCAGCGTCGATGCCGGCGCGCTGGACAGCGTGCTGCACCGCGTGGCCGCCGAGCGTGGCACCGTGGGTCATGTTGAAGGCGCCCTTCCAGCTCTTGGTCAGGGGCGTGCGGGCGGTGGAAACGATGACGGCGTTGGTCATGATGGGTTCCTCAAATCGTGCTGCGTGCGGTCATCAGAAAGTCTTGCCTTCGGCCGCCAGCCTGGCGAGCAACGGTGCCGGCGTCCAGAACTTCGCATCGTCCAGCGGGTTCTTGGCAAAGCGCTTCATGGCCTGGACCACGTTGAACAGGCCGACCTCGTTGGCGTAGTTCAGCGGGCCACCACGGTGCACCGGGAAGCCGTAGCCGAAGATGTAGACCACATCGATGTCGCTGGCCTTGTTGGCAATGCCCTCTTCCAGGATGTGCGCGGCTTCGTTGACCAGGCTGAACACCAGGCGCTGCACGATCTCTTCGTCGGAGATCTTGCGCGGCGTGATGCCCAGGCTCTTGCGGTGCTCCTCGATCATCTGCACCACCTCGGCATTGGGGATGGCGTCGCGCTTGCCGGGCACGTAGTCGTACCAGCCCTTGCCCACCTTCTGGCCGAAGCGGCCCTTCTCGCACAGCAGGTCGGCGGTCTTGCTGTACTTCATGTCCGGCTTCTCGACATAGCGGCGCTTGCGGATGGCCCAGCCGATGTCGTTGCCGGCCAGATCGCCCATGCGGAACGGGCCCATGGCAAAGCCGAACTTCTCGATCGCCTTGTCCACCTGCTCGGGCGTGCAGCCTTCGTCGAGCAGGAAGCCACCTTGCCGGCCGTACTGCTCGATCATGCGGTTGCCGATGAAGCCGTCACAGACGCCGGACACGACGGCGGTCTTCTTGATCTTCTTGGAGATGGCCATCACCGTGGCCAGCACGTCCTTGGCGGTCGCGTCGCCGCGCACCACCTCCAGCAGCTTCATCACGTTGGCCGGGCTGAAGAAGTGCATGCCGACCACGTCCTGCGGGCGCTTGGTGAAGCTGGCGATCTTGTTGACGTCCAGCGTGGAGGTGTTGGACGCCAGGATGGCGCCGGGCTTCATCACGCGGTCCAGCTCCTTGAACACCGCTTCCTTGACACCGAGGTCCTCGAACACCGCCTCGATCACCAGGTCGGCGTCGCCGATGTCGTCGTAACTCAGCGTGGTGCTCAGCAGGCCCATGCGCTGGTCGAGCTTGTCCTGCTTGAGCTTGCCCTTCTTGACCTGGGCCTCGTAGTTGCCGCGCATGACGCCGACGCCGCGGTCCAGCGCCTCCTGCTTCATCTCCAGGATGGTCACCGGAATACCGGCATTGAGGAAGTTCATGCTGATGCCACCACCCATGGTGCCGGCACCGATCACAGCGACTTTCCCGATCTTGCGCTGCGGCGTGTCTTCCGGCACGTCGGGGATCTTGCTGGCGGCGCGCTCGGCGGTGAACAGGTGGCGCAGCGAGCGGCACTCGGCCGTCCACATCAGGTTGATGAAGATCTCGCGCTCGAAGGCCATGCCGTCAGCGAACTTCTTCTTCGTTGCAGCCTCCACCGCGTCCACGCACTTGGCGGGCGCCGGGAAGTTCTTGCTCATGCCCTTGACCATGTTGCGCGCAAACTGGAAATAGGCGTCGCCGTCCTTGTGCTTGCAGGGCAGGTTGCGCACCAGCGGGAAGGCCGATCCGTCGGCGTGCCTGGCGGCCATCTCGCGGGCAAAGGCCAGGGCTTCATCGGCCAGCGATTCGGGCGAGGCAGCCAGCTTGTCGAACAGCTTCTGGCCGGGCAGCTGGGCCAGCATCTCGCTCTTGACCGGCTCACCGCTGACGATCATGTTCAGTGCGGGCTCGACACCCAGCACGCGAGGCAGGCGCTGCGTGCCACCGGCACCGGGAATCAGACCCAGCTTGACTTCGGGCAGGGCCACGTTGCAGCCGGGTGCGGCAATGCGGTAATGGGCACCCAGCGCCAGCTCCAGCCCGCCGCCCATGCACACGCTGTGGATGGCCGCGATGACCGGCTTGGTGGTGTTCTCCACCCGCACGATGACCGACAGCAGGTTCGGCTCCTGGATCGCCTTGGGTGTGCCGAACTCGCGGATGTCGGCGCCGCCCGAGAAGGCCTTGCCCGCGCCGGTGAGCACGATGGCCTTGACCGAGGCATCGTTCTCGGCTCTTTCCAGGCCCTCGGTGATGGCCTGGCGGGTGGACAGCCCCAGGCCGTTGACCGGCGGGTTGTTCAACGTGATGACGGCCACGTCGCCGTGGACCTGGTACTCAGCGGTCATGGAATCTCCTCTGTGTCGATCGATGGCAGGCCACCGGCTAAAAAACGAACGGTCGTGCGATTTTATGAACTTTGTGCGCTGCGGCAAGGGCCGCCTGTCGCGAGTGAGTCATCGGCGCATGAGGCGTCGATCGGCCGCCGGGCCGCCCCGGGGCGGATCGACCCCCTCGGGGGGAAGCCACCCGCGCAGCGGCGGAGCCTGGGGGTCATCAAACTTCCAGCCATTCCTTGCGGGTGTACGGATCGGCCCTCAGCCCCTCGGGCGTGCCTTCGAACACGATGCTGCCGTGGCCCATGACCAGCACCCGGTCGGAAATGCTCATGGCGATGGTGAGCTTCTGCTCGATCAGCAGCACCGACACGCCGCGTGTCTTGAGTTGCTGCAGGTACTCGGCCACCAGTTCCACGATCTTGGGGGCCAGGCCCTCGGTCGGTTCGTCGATGATGATCAGGTCCGGATCGCCCATCAGCGTGCGGCACAGGGTGAGCATCTGCTGCTCGCCACCCGAGAGCACGCCGGCTTCGGTGTGTTGTCGCTCCTTCAGGCGCGGAAACATGCCGTACATGTCGTCGAAGCTCCAGCGGCTGCCCTTGCCACTGCCCTTCTGGCCCAGCAGCAGGTTCTGGTGCACCGTCAGCTTGGGAAAGATGTCGCGGTTTTCGGGCACGTAGCCCAGCCCCAGGTGGGCAATCTCGAAGGGCTTCTTGCCCAGGATGTCCTTGCCTTGCCACTTGACCTCGCCGGTGGCGTCGACCAGGCCCATGATGGCCTTGGCGGTGGTGGAACGCCCGGAGCCGTTGCGCCCCAGCAGGGCTACGATCTCGCCCTTGCCGACCTCGAAGGCCACGCCGTGCAGGACGTGGCTCTTGCCGTAATAGCCGTGCAGGTTGTTGATGCTGAGCATGGTGCAGTCTCCTTCAGTGGCCCGCCGCCTGCTGGTCGGCCAGCACCGACCCCAGGTAGGCCTCCTGTACCTGCGGGTTGGCCCGCACGGCCTCGGGCGTGTCGAACGCGATCACCTCGCCATAGACCACCACGGCGATCTTGTCGGCCAGTCCGAACACCACGCCCATGTCGTGCTCCACCGTCAGCAGCGTCTTGCCCACGGTCACTTCGCGGATCAGGTCGATGAAGCGGCCGGTCTCGCTTTTGCTCATGCCGGCGGTGGGCTCGTCCAGCAGCACCACACCGGCACCACCGCCGATGGTGATGCCGATCTCCAGCGCCCGTTGCTCGGCATAGGTCAGGTTCATGGCCAGGGTGTCGCGCTTCTTGTCCAGCCGGATCATCTCCATCAGCTGTTCAGCCCGCTCGTTGGCGTCGTCCAGGTCGGCCAGAAAACGGAACATGGTGTAGCGGTAGCCCAGGCTCCAGAGCACGCCGCAGCGCAGGTTCTCGAACACGCTGAGCTTGGGAAAGATGTTGGTGATCTGGAAACTGCGCGAGAGCCCGAGGCGGTTGATCTGGTAGGGCTTCTTGCCGTCGATGCGCTGGCCTTCGAGCAGCACCTGGCCGCTGGTGGGGGCAAAGCGCCCCGAAATCAGGTTGAACAGGGTGGACTTGCCGGCGCCATTGGGACCGATGATGGCCACGCGCTCGCCACGCCGCACCGCCAGGTTGACCCCGCGGATGATCTCGGTCTTGCCGAAGCTTTTGCGAAGGTCACGCAGTTCCAGCGCATAGCCGCCCGGGGCGACGTGGCTGATCGACTCGTCGTAATGCCGCGCCTGCGGCGTGGGTTCGGGGTGAGCGCGGCTCATTCGGTCTCCCGGCGTTTGATCTCTTTTTCGATGTCCGTCTGGATGTCGGCCCAATGGCGCATGAAGTGGCGCCGCACCAGCTCGAAGATGCCCAGACCGGTCAGCATGACAAAGGCGCCACCGAACCAGCTGTCGGCCCGGGTGGTGTCCAGCGGCACACCCAGGAAGGCGACCGTATCGCCCATGGCGGTGCTCAGCTGCAGGTGATAGACCATCTCGATGAGCGCACCGGCGCCCGCCAGCATGACCAGGGCGCTGCCGGCCATGGCCAGGTAACTGACCCACAGCTCGCGCAGGCGACCGAAGGCAGCCACCCGGAGGTTCATCATGATCAGGCTGGCGATGCCGCCGGGCGCGTACATCACCATGAACAGGAAGATCAGCCCGAGGTAGAGCAGCCAGGCCTTGGTGATTTCGGAGAACAGCACGAAAGCCAGCACCATCAGCACACCGCCGATGATGGGACCGAAGAAGAAGGTGGCACCCCCCAGGAAAGTGAACAGCAGGTAGCCACCGGAGCGGACCGGACCCACCACCTCGGCGGTCACGATCTCGAACTGGATGGCCGCCAGCCCCCCGGAAATGCCGGCGAAAAAGCCGGCGATGATGAACGCCAGGTAGCGCACCATCTGGGTGTTGTAGCCGATGAACTCGACGCGCTCGGGGTTGTCGCGCACTGCGTTCAGGATGCGGCCCAGCGGTGTGCGGGTGAACGCGAACATGAGCGCCACGCAGACGAAGGTGTACACCGCGATCAGGTAATAGACCTGGATGTTCGGTCCGTAGCTGATGCCCATGACCGGATCACCCACCATGCGGTCGGCGGTGATGCCGGCCTCGCCACCGAAGAACTCGGAGAACATCAGCGACATGGCAAACACCAGTTCGCCGATGCCCAGCGTGATCATGGCGAAGGTGGTGCCGGCCTTCTTGGTGGTCACGTAGCCGAACAGGATGGCAAAGACCAGCCCCGCCAGTCCACCGACGATCGGGATCAGGCTGACCGGCATGTTCATCATGCCCTCGGACACCCGCAGCAGCGCGTGGATGGCCATGTAGGAGCCCAGGCCGGTGTAGACCGCATGGCCGAAGCTGAGCATGCCGCCCTGCCCCAGCAGCATGTTGTAGGACAGACAGGCAATGATGGCGATGCCCATCTGCGCCAGCATGGAGATCGACAGGTTGCTGGTGAACACCTTGGGCGCCATCAGCAACAGCAGGGCAAACAGGCCCCAGGTGATCCAGCGGCCGACGTTGTAGGGCTTGAATACGTAGTGCGTCTTGGACATCATGGGCCTTCCGCCGGGCCGTTACCAGGGAAGGCCGGCGCTCCCTCGGGGGGCAGCGAATACACGAAGTGTTGAGCGTGGGGGTACATGGACTTCAGGTCTCCCGGGTTCCCAGCAGGCCCTTGGGCCGGAAGATGAGGATCAGGACGAGGAAGAGGTAGGGCAGGATGGGCGCCACCTGCGAGATGGTCAGCCGCAGCACGCTGTTGTTCTGCAGCGCCTCGGAGGGCTGCACACCGATCTTCTCGATCAGGCCCAGCAGCGACTGGTCACCCGCTACCGCAAATGTCTGCACGACTCCGATGATCAGCGAAGCGAGGAAAGCGCCCGAGAGCGACCCCAGGCCACCGACCACCACCACCACAAAGATCAAGGACCCGAGCGTGAGCGCCATGGCCGGCTCGGTGATGAAGGTGCTGCCACCGATGACACCGGCCAGACCGGCCAGGCCGGTGCCGGCACCGAACACCAGCATGAAGACCCGCGGCACGTTGTGGCCCAGCGTCTCGACCGTCTCCGGGTGCGTGAGTGCCGCCTGGATCACCAGGCCGATGCGGGTGCGCGTGAGCAGCAGCCAGACGCTCAGCAGCATGACCACCGCCACCAGCATCATGAAGGCGCGGGTGGCCGGAAACGGCGAACAGAAGGCTTGGGCCGCCGCGTTGCACACCTCGGGCGACGCGGCCCCCCAGGTGAAACCCATGCTGTCGTCGGCATGGTGAATGAGCGTGAAGGCCGGGCCACGCAGGATCTCCGGCGGGCGGAACTCCACCGCGGTGCGCCCCCAGATCAACTGCACCAGTTCCAGGATGATGTAGGACAGACCGAAGGTCACCAGCAGTTCGGGCACGTGGCCGTACTTGTGCACCTTGCGCAGGCTCAGGCGCTCGAACAGGGCCCCCATGAGGCCGACCAGGATCGGGGCGATGAACAGGGCCGGCCAGAACCCCACGACCTGGGTCAGCGTGTAGCCCAGGTAGGCACCGACCATGTAGAAGCTGGCGTGGGCGAAATTGAGCACGCCCATCATGCTGAAGATGAGGGTCAGGCCCGAGCTCAACATGAACAGGAGCAGGCCGTAGCTCAGTCCGTTGAGCATGGAGATGATGTAGAACTCCATGGGTGGTGTCTCTCCGGGCCCGCATCAGGCCCCTGGGTGGCATACGTGCGAGACCAGCCACCCGCAGGGCGCGGGTGGACTGGTTCGCGGTTCAGGAAGCGTTCCGGCGGTCATTGTGCCGCCGTCAGGACGGGGCCGGCACAGGCACCAGCCCGCGTCGCGCGTCGGGTTCAGGGCCGGCGCATCTGGCAGCTGGTGGGCGTGCTGGCGATGTAGGACGGGTACTCGGCCACCGGCACCAGGGTCATGCCGGTGTTCTCAGGGCTGTAGGGGTGCTTGGCGTCGGTCTTCTGCCAGCGCGTGATGTACAGCGGCTGCTGCAGCTGGTGGTCGGTCTTGCGCATTTCGACCTCGCCATTGAAGCCCTTGAACTTCAGGCCCGACAGGGAGGCCGCCACCTTGACCGGATCGGTCGACTTGGCCTTGGCCATGGCGTCGCCCAGTGCCGCGTACACGTTCGGGATGGCGGCCGTGTACATGTCGTCGTTGAAGCGCTGTTTGAAATCGGCCATCCAGCCCTTCATGGGCTCACCCATGTTGTAGTGGTTGTAGGCCACCTGGTAGACGCGGCCTTCTCCGCCCGTGCCCAGGGCGGTGGGTGTCCCGGTCACGCCGGTGTAATAGGTGTAGAACTTGCCGCTGTAGCCGGCCTCGTTGGCGGCCTTGACCAGCAGCGCCAGGTCGGAACCCCAGTTGCCGGTGATCACCGTGTCGGCACCCGAGGCGCGGATCTTGGCGATGTACGGTGCGAAGTCGCGCACCTGGGCCAGCGGGTGCAGCTCTTCGCCGACGATCTCGATGTCGGGGCGCTTGCGCTTGAGGTTCTCCTTCGCGAACTTGGCGACCTGATGGCCGTGCGAGTAGTTCTGGTTGAACAGGTAGACCTTCTTGACGTCGGTCTTGTCCTTCATGTAGGTCGTCAGCGCTTCCATCTTCATGGAGGTGTCGGCGTCAAAGCGGAAGTGCCAGTAGCTGCACTTGCTGTTGGTGAAGTCCGGGTCGACCGCAGCGTAGTTGAGGAAGACCACCTCCTTGCCAGGGTTACGGGCATTGTGGCGGTTGACCGCGTCGATCAGCGCGCCGGCCACCGATGATCCGTTGCCCTGGGCGATGTAGCGGATACCCTGGTCGATGGCCGCCTGCATGGCGGTGACGCTCTCGGCCGGGCTGAGCTTGTTGTCGAAGCCAACCACCTCGAACTTGACCCCGGCCGGGTTGTTCTGCGAGAACTTCTCGGCGAAGAACTGCCAGCTCTTGAGCTGGTTGTTGCCCACCGGTCCCATCAGACCGGTCTGCGGGTCGATCCAGGCGATCTTGACGGTCTCGCCCTTCTGGGCGTGGGCGGCGAAGGCACAGACCAGCACGGCGGCGCCGGCTGCGAATCGGAAGGCTAGTTTCATCGCTGTCTCCTGTGGTTGGTGGGGGTCATTACGCGCAGCTTACAAGCGTGATGCACCGCAGCACTCAGGGATTGCCCTAGCGGCTATCACCCAGGCGACTTGCAGCGGCAAGGGGCAGCCGGTCAGGGGCGCTGCATCTGGCAGCGAACCGGGGTGGACAGGCTGGACCCCGGGATGAACTTCACGGGCGCAAAGGTGTAACCGGTGCCCTCGGCATCGCGTGGATGCTGCCGGTCGACCGGTTGCCAGCGCGAGATGTAGAGACCCTTCTGCAGCTGATGGTCGTCGGCCCGCAGTTGCACCGGGCCGTTGAAGCCCGGAAAGACCATGCCGCTCAGGCGCGGCGCCACATCGCGCGGGTCGGTCGATCCGGTGAAGGCCATGGCCTGGGTCAGCATCACCATGCCGTCGTAGGCGGCATACACCACCAGATCCTCGCCGTAACGCCGCCGGAACGCCCCCGCCAGTTCGCCCACGGCCCCCTCCTGGTTGCTGTGGTTGTAGGCCACCTGGTAGACCGGCAAGCGGTCGCCGTGGCGCGCCAGCAGTTGCGGCGTTCCCGTGAGGGCGGGGTAATAGGCCAGCAAAGGGATGCGCAGATCCTCGTCCTGCAAGGCCTTGACCAGATCGCGCATGTCGGCCCCCCAGTTGCCGGTGACCAGGGCCTGTGCCCCGGACTCACGCATGCGGCGCACATGGGGTCGAAAGTCCACGTCCTGGAACAGCGGGTGAAGCTCGTCACCCACAATCTCCATGTCTGGCAGCTGGCGTGCCGCCTCTTCCCGGAAATAGCGGGAGAACTGCTGCCCGTGCGCGTAGTTCTGGTTGAGCAGGTAGACCTTGCGCAGCCCCGGCTGTGTTCCCACGAAACCGACCAGGGCCCGCATCTTCATGGCGGTGTCCGCGTCGATGCGAAAGTGCCAGAAGCTGCAGCGTTCGGCGGTCAGCGCGGGGTCCATGGCGGCGTAGTTGATGAACAGCACCGATCGATCCGGGCGCTGCTGGTTGTGGCGCGTGATCGCCGCCGACAGCGCGGCCGCCGCACCCGAACCATTGCCCTGCACGATGTAGCGGAAGCCCTGGTCAATGGCCGCCTTGAGCATGTTCACGCTCTCGTGGGGCGAGGCCTTGTTGTCAAAGCCCGCCACGAGGAAGCGCGGCCCGTCCGGCGTGCGACCGCCGACATGCTCGGCCATGAACTGCCAGCTGCGCAAGCCATTGCGGCCGACGTCGGCAGCGGGTCCGGAAAGGGGGTCGATGAAGGCGATGCGCACCGTCGGCTGCCGGCCCGATGGCTGGCCCAGCGCCGGCGCGGTCAGCGACCCGGCACCCAGGGCCGCCAGCAGCACGCGTCGGCGCGGCAGCATCACAGCCCGGGCAGCCTGTAGTCGGCCAGCTGCTGGCGCAGCGTCATCTTCTGCATCTTGCCCGTGGCACCCAGCGGAATGGCATCCACAAACACCACGTCATCGGGCACCTGCCACTTGGCGATCTTGCCTTCGTAGAAGGCCAGCAACTCGTCGCGGGTGACCTCGGCGCCGGGCTTCTTCACCACCACCACGATCGGGCGCTCGTCCCACTTGGGATGCCTCATGCCGATGCAGGCCGCCATGGCCACGGCCGGGTGGGCCATCGCGATGTTCTCCACATCGATCGAACTGATCCATTCACCACCCGACTTGATCACGTCCTTGCTGCGGTCGGTGATCTGCATGAAGCCGTCGGCATCGATGGTGGCCACATCCCCGGTCGGAAACCAGCCCCGTCCGGCGGCGTCGTAGCGCAGCGGGTCGCCGCCTTCGCCCTTGAAATAGCTGGCGATGATCCAGGGGCCGCGCACCAGCAGATCGCCGTAGGTCTTGCCGTCCCAGGGCAGTTCCTTGCCCGATTCGTCGACGATCTTCATGTCGACGCCGAACACGGTGCGTCCCTGCTTGAGGCGCACCTTCATCTGCTCGTCGGCCGGCAGGTCGACCTGGGCGTTCTTGAGCGTGCAGACCGTGCCCAGCGGCGACATCTCGGTCATGCCCCAGGCGTGCAGCACCTCGACACCGTACTGTTCGTTGAACGCGTTGATCATCGCCGGCGGGCAGGCCGAGCCGCCGATGACGGTGCGCTTGAGCGTGCTGAACTTCAATGCACCGGCCTGCATGTGGCCCAGCAGCATCTGCCAGACGGTCGGCACGCCAGCCGCCATGGTGACCTTCTCGCTTTCGATCAGCTCGTAGACCGACCTGCCATCCAGCGCCGGGCCAGGAAACACCAGCTTGCAGCCGACGGCGGCGGCCGAATACGGCAGGCCCCAGGCGTTGACGTGGAACATGGGCACGACCGGCAGGATGGCGTCGCGCGCCGAACAACCCAACGCATCGGGCAAGGCTGCGCCATAGGCGTGAAGCGTGGTCGAGCGGTGTGAGTAGACCGCGCCCTTGGGGTTGCCGGTGGTGCCGCTGGTGTAGCACAGGCTGGAGGCACAGTTTTCGTCGAACTCGGGCCAGGTGTAGGTGTCGCCCTGAGCGCCCATCCAGGCCTCGTAACTCAGCAGACCGGGTACGCCGCTGTCGGCTGGCAGCTTGTCGGCGTCGCACAGGGCGATCCAGTGTTTGACACCGGGACACCTGGCGTGCACGGCCTGCACCAGCGGCAGAAAGCTCATGTCGAAGCACAGGGCGCGGTCGTCGGCGTGGTTGACGATCCACGCCAGTTGTTCGGGGTGCAGGCGGGGGTTGAGCGTGTGCAGCACCCGACCGGTGCCGCTGACACCGAAGTACAGCTCCAGGTGCCGGTAGCCGTTCCAGGCCAGCGTGGCCACCCGGTCACCGAAGCCCAGATGCAGGCCGTCCAGTGCGTTGGCGACCTGACGTGCCCGGCGCGCCACCTGGCCCCAGGTGCTGCGGTGGATGTCACCTTCGACACGGCGCGAGACGATCTCGGTGCCGTGGTGGTGCCGGTCGGCATGGACGATGAGGTTGGAAATGAGCAGCGGTTGACTCTGCATCTGGCCCAGCATGGATGTCTCCTGATGAAGCGATAAATCGAACGGTCGTGCGGAAATTCACTCTCCATCATGCACCAAAGCGTGTCGTTCTTCCCAGCGGGCGGACCCGAATATCCGCACACCCGGCATGCCGCAGTCGTTCACGCGACAATCCAGGCGTCCTGCCCGAGGAGTGTTCCATGCCACCGTTTCCCGTCAGCAAGTCCGACAGCGAATGGCGTGCGCTGCTGGCCGCCAAAGGCGCCGAGCCGCTGGCCTTCGAAGTCACCCGCCGTGCCCACACCGAACGGCCGTTCACCGGCAAGTACGAGCAGGTCTGGGCCGATGGCAGCTACCACTGCATCTGCTGCGGCAACCATCTGTTCGATGCCGGCACCAAGTTCGATGCCGGTTGCGGCTGGCCCAGCTTCTCGCAGGCGGTACCCGGCGCCATCACCGAGATCGTCGACCGCAGCCATGGCATGGTGCGCACCGAGACGGTGTGCAGCCAGTGCGGCGCCCACCTGGGCCATGTGTTCGAGGACGGCCCCGCGCCCACCGGCTTGCGCTACTGCATGAACTCGGCCTCGATCGAGCACCAGCCGCGCTGAGGCGCACGACCCGGTGGCGCTCAGAGGGCAGCCTGCCCGCTGTCTTCGGCCCGCAGCGGCGCGCCAGCCTGGGCCAGCGCCATCCACACCTGCAGTGGCAGCCGTTCCACTGCACGGCGCGGGGCTTCGCGTGCCACCACCAGCCGTCCCTCCTGCAACAGCAGGACACCGCACTCGGGCGGAACGTCATCGGCCGTGCCAACGGGGCGACCGCGAGCGTCTACCCCCAGCACGTACCAGCAAGCGCTGGCCATATCCAGGTAGGCGGCACGTTTGGCCGGTTTCCGAAGGTCACCCAGCAGGTCAGCCCGGCTCACCTTGATTTCGTGCACCACGGGCTCCAGGTAGGCCTCGACTGTGCTGCGGCGGATGGAAAACACATCCGGACTGGCCATCACCCAGGCATGACCGGGGTCGGCAACCGGTTCTTCTGCCTGCCTGTCGGCCAGGTACGGCAACGGCTCTGCCAAGGGACTGGAGGTGGGTGCCTCCGCGGCGCCCAACATCGACAACGGCACCCGGGCGCGCAGACTGAGGCCGCGCCAGGCCAGGCGCCCGGCACGGTCCATGGCCAGCGCCACGTGCTGCACCAACGCCTCGTGCGGGCTGCGCACCGCCTTGTGGTGGGCGAACACCCGCGCCAGGGTCGCGATGCCGGCCTCGGTCACGCGCAAGGTCTCGTGGCCGTCAGGACCGCGCACACGTTCAAGCTGGCCGGCCGCCAGCAGCTCCACCTCCAGCATGTCCTGGCAAGGCCAGCCGGCCGACCGGTAAACCTCGCGCAGGCGCCGGTGGTGGTGCCTCGTCAGCACCGGGGTGACAGGGACAAGGGGCTCGTCCATGGGCTGATGATATATCCAGTACCATGCGCGCAACGCCCCCACGCGGCATGAACGAAAAACCCCGCCTGATCGAAGAATTCCCTGACGACGCCCTTCCGGGCGTGGTCGCGGTGCGTGCGCTGTGCGACTTCGCTGCACGCACGGGCGATCTGGACCTGCGCTTCACACCGTCGCCCAGCGGCAGCGAAGGCGTGGCCGGACACGGCGAGGTGACCGCTCGGCGCGGGCCTGCCTACCAGCGCGAGGTGCCACTTTCCCTGGACTGCAACGGCCTTCGGGTGCAGGGCCGGGCCGACGGCTGGGATCCGGACTTGCGGCGACTGGAAGAGATCAAGACCCACCGGGGCGACCCCCAGCGCATCGGGGCCAACCAGCGCGAGTTGCACCGGGCACAGGCCATGGTGTACGGCCACATGCTGTGCACGCAGCTTGGCCTGGATGGCCTGGAGATCGCGATCATCTACTTCAATATCGACACGCAGCAGGAGACCCCCGTGTCCCGGTGGCACGCGGCGGATGAACTGCGCGCGCACTTCGACGCCCTGTGCGCGCGCTACCGCAGCTGGGCGCTGGCCGAGCGCGCACACCGGGTGGCGCGCGACTCCCACCTGCGCGCCATGCCGCTGCCGTTCGCATCCTGGCGCCATGGCCAACGCGAGCTGGCCGAGGCGGTGTACCGCACGCACAGCGCGGGCCGTGTGCTGATGGCACAGGCCCCGACTGGCATCGGCAAGACCCTGGCCACCCTGTTCGCCGCCCTCAAGGCCGCACCCGCGAGCGACAAGGCGCCTGGCCGGGACAAGCTGTTCTACCTGACCGCCAGGACCACCGGACGCCAGCTGGCGCTCGACGCTCTGCAGCGCCTGAGCCAGGGTGGCGCGGCGCCCTTGCGCGTGCTCGAAAAGGTGGCGCGCGACAAGGCGTGCGAACACCCGGACAAGGCCTGCCATGGCGAGAGCTGCCCGTTGGCCCGGGGCTTCTATGACCGGCTTGCGACAGCGCGTGAAGCCGCTGCACGCGTCCGATGGCTGGACAAGACCTCGCTGCGCGAGGTGGCCCTGGCACACGACATCTGCCCCTACTACCTGGGCCAGGAGATGTTGCGCTGGTGCGACGTGGCGGTGGGGGATGTGAACCACTTCTTCGACCACGGTGCCGCCTGGCACGCCCTGACCGAGACCAACGGATGGGCCGTGAGCCTGCTGGTGGATGAAGCACACAACCTGGTTGAGCGGGCCCGCGCCATGCACAGCGCCACGCTGGACCCCGGGACCTTCCAGGCCCTGCGCGCGGTCGCGCCAGCCGCCCTGAAGAAGCCGCTGGACAAGCTGCACCGCCGCTGGGGCGCGCTGGCGAGATCGCAGTTGCAGGACCACGAGGTGCTGCCCGACCTGCCCGCCGAATTCATCGCCTCACTGCAGGGCGTTTGCGCCGAGATCGGCGACCACCTGGCCAGCCAACCGCAGGACGCGGTGGAAGGTCCACTGATGCGCTGGTGGTTTGATGCCCTGCACTTCGTCCGCGTGGCCGAGTCGTTTGGCGACCACGCCTTTGCCGACCTCACACGAGAGTCCCGCGGTCGCCTGCGGCTCCCTGTCCTGGCCATCCGCAATGTGGTGCCCGGCCCGATGCTGCAGTCACGCTGGGCCTCGGCGCAGGGCGTCACGCTGTTCTCGGCCACGCTGGCGCCGATGGACTATGTGGCTGACCTGCTGGAGCTGCCCGATGGCACGCTTCGGCTGGACGTGCCTTCGCCTTTCGACCCGGCGCAACTGGTGGTGCGCATGGCCCCCCATATCTCGACCCGGTACACCGACCGCCTGAACTCGCTTGACGCCCTGGTGCAGGTGCTGGCCTCGCAGTACCGAAGCGAGCCGGGCAACTACCTGGCTTTCTTCAGCAGCTTCGACTACCTGCAGCAGGCCCTGGACCGGCTCCGGCAGCGGGCACCGGACATTCCCGTCTGGAGCCAGTCACGCGGCATGGCCGAAGTCGAGCGTGAGGCGTTTCTGCAGCGCTTCGCCGAGGATGGCCGCGGCATCGGTTTTGCGGTGCTGGGAGGGGCCTTCGGCGAAGGCATCGACCTGCCCGGGCGGCGCCTGATCGGTGCCTTCATCGCCAGCCTGGGCCTGCCGCAGGTGAATCCGGTGAACGAGCAGATGCGCACGCGGCTGCAGGCACGCTTCGGTCGGGGCTACGACTACGCCTACCTGTTTCCCGGTCTGCAGAAAGTGGTGCAGGCGGCCGGGCGCGTGATCAGGAGTGAACAGGACCATGGCACGGTCTGGTTGCTGGACGACCGCTATGCGCGCGCCGAGGTGCGACGGCACCTGCCAGGCCACTGGACCATCGAGACCGGCCTGCCACCCTAGCTGTCGGCCACGACAGCGCAGTCGGTCAATCGCCTCCCCGACCGCGGCCCCTGCCCCGTCCGCGACCGCGACCACGCCCCGAATCGCCGCTGGCACCGGACCCTCCGGAAGCGCCCGAATCGCCGCCGCCGCTGCTGCCGCTGCCACTGCCACTGCTGCCGCCATCACTGTCACCCCCGCGGCCGCGGCCTCGGCCGCGCCCCTTGCCGCCGTCATCCTCACGCTGCAGAGCGCTGCGGCCAGCCGCATCGTCCGATGACGAGACCTCGCCGGCTTCTGCCGCCGAATCGGCGGCCGAGGTGGGCGTCGCACCCGATCGACCGCCCCCGCCGCGGTACTCCCTGCGCAGTTCGACTCGGGTGGCCAGCAGGTCACCGTTGGGCAGCCGGCGCCCGGTGACCCGGACCGGCTGCCCGGGTTTGGCACTGCCGCGGCTCAGTCCGGTCCAGCGCGTTTGCGCATCCAGACGGACCTCGGCATAACCCACCCCCAGACTGGCCTCGTCCAAGCGCTGGACATAGCCTTCCAGGAACACACGTTCCGATCCCCTGAGCACGTTCTGGGATGGTTCGCCAGTGATCCGGCGCACCACCATCCGCTGGCCATCCCATTGCCCGACCACCCGCACTTCGGCGTCGGCCAGTGCGGGTGACAGCTCCAGACCCTCCGGAGCGCGCAAGCCGATGTCACCCACCCGCCAGCCGCCTTGCCCGTCCATCCGCAGCGAGCCCGTCACCTCGGCGTCGACCGCCGTGATCCGTTGTACCGACGAGGCACGCACTTCTCCATCGGCCATCCGGTGTCCGCCCAGCCGCACCCAGTTGCCCACCACCAGGCCGGTCAATGCATCCGGGTCCAGCGCCACGGCCTGCTGACCCATGACCCAGACCAGCCCGCGCGCCGCGTCCACCGCCGTGACCGGCCCGACCACCGCGTCCTTGACGATCGCCGACACCGCCGAGAGCCGGCCGTTGTCCGAACTGGCATGCACCACCACCACCTGGCCCACCGACAGGTCACCGGGCGCAATGGGTTGCCCGCCGCGCTGCAGGTTCGTTGTGGTGTCGACCTCGACCTTCAGACCGTTGACGCAGATGCTGGAGAAGCCGGTGACCACACCCACAATGCCGGTGCCTCCCAATCCCGGTGCCTGCGCGACGGCACCGGTGCCGCCGATGCCGCCAGGCTCTCCTTGTGCCTGTTGGGCTGGTGGGCGCGCCGGTTGCCTGTCCAGGCCGGTGCCTCCGATACCGCCAGGGTCCCGGGCCGCCATGTGACCGGTCCCGCCCAGGCCCGGCGCCTGCAGGTAGGGATTCACGGGCAAGGGGCTGGCACAGACCGGCAGGGGTGGCGCTGACGGGTCCTCGACCCGCCCCCTGTCCAGTGACCCGCAGGCAGCGAGCCCCAGCAGGGGCACCAGCGCCAGGGCCCGGCGCCGCCAGGTGCTGGCCAGGACGCCCGTCATGGAGCGGACCCGTCGTTGCCACCCTTCTCGCGGCGGGCGTGCGGCGTCTGCGCCGGTTCCTGATCGGGGTCAGGCGCCTGAAAGAAGTACACGCCGAAGGTGAATCGCCGCTGCTCCCCGCCGGCTGGCGAGCCCCCGGCGGTCTGCCTCAGCGCGTCCGAAGCCGCCTGATTGACCGCCACCAGCGACTTCATGGCCCACTCACCCGCCATGGCCTGCAGCCGCTCGACATCGGCCACACCCAGCTGCCCGTAGTGAACACTGCGATCCAGGAAGGGCGATCCTCCATCCACCAGGTTGTGCACGGCAGCAGCGGCATGGTCGTGCAACTGATGCGAAAAATAGAACAGCTTTTCCTCGCTGCCGGCCGCGGGCACAAAGGCCTGGGCATTCAGGTGCACCACATCGTTGTCGTCCAGCCGAACCAGGCCGAGGTGCAGCCACTCGTCGAGCAGGACACGGGAGCGGATGTCCTTGTTGACCTGCGTGACCAGGGCTTCAAACGACAACGGACCGCCTTCGCGTTCCAGGCGCGCCAGTGGCAGGGGCGCCCCCGAAGCCGCCCTGTAGCGGGGATCACCGAGCCAGAGACCCACCACCTGGGCGCCCAGCGGCACCACATCGGGGGCCTCCGGGCTGACGTCCCCGGTCTTGCGAAGGCGCGCCACGTCCTTTCGGTGCACACCCGTGATCAGGGTGACACGGCTGTCGGTCGGCGGCCCTTCGCCCAGCCGGAAATCGCGATCGGCCACCTCGACGTACAGGCTCTTGAGCAGTTCGGACAGGAACGGATAGGTGATGCCTTTGGCGACGAGAAAGCGGACCAGCGGCAGCAGGACCCGGCGCACCGCCCGCACCACCGCCGGCGACGGGCCGCCCACGGGCGACTCCGCCGGGCTTGGCGCGGGAGAGGGTGGGGAATCGGGTCGTTGATTCAAGGGGGGGTCCGGTTAACAGCCGGTTGCACAAATTCTAACGCAATGCGTGGGAAACCGTCCCACATCTATTGACGTGGGAAAATTTCCCACGTTTAATGATGTCGTGGTCATCCACAAAGGCCGTGCCCAGCTGGCCTCTCCAGCAACCCATCCGATCCAAGGAGTCTTTCATGTCCCGCTTCACACTGCATACCCTGGCCGCCGCCGTTGCGGCCCTTGCCCTGATCACTGCCACCGGACTCGCCCAGGCCAAGAACGGCGATGGCGACGGAGGAAAAGGCCGCGGTGGCTCCTCGGCGTCCAGCAGCTCCGGTCACGGCGACAGTGGCAAAGGGCGCGGTCGGGGCCGCGGCCGGGGCGGCGACGACGGCGGCAGCCAGTCGTCATCCGCTGGCAGCAGCTCCGGCGCTTCGTCTTCCTCTTCCTCAAGTGACGGCGGCCGAAGCCGGGGTCGCGGGCGGGGCGGCGACGATGGCGGCGGTTCGTCCGGCAGTTCTTCATCGTCCGGCAGCTCGTCCTCGAGCAGCTCCAGCGCGTCCTCCTCCGGCAGCTCGGACGGCGGTCGCCGCGGCCGTGGTGCGGATGACGGCCCCACACACCACGCCGACGGTCATGTCAGCGGTCGTGATCGCAACCGCTCCGTCAGCGAAGGCACGATGAACTGAACGAGGCGACCACGCCGGTGCCCCGCTTCACTGTGCGGCAGCTCAGTCGTCGTCGCCCAGCTCCGACGTCCATCCCATGGCCTTCGCCCGTGCCACCGCTTCGGCGTGGATGCGCGCGTGGCGTTCGGCCAGTTCGGGTGGCAGCCGGCTGGGCAACTGGCCGTAGGGTCCCCAAGCCTGGTGCACCGCTTCGAACAGGTTCTGCAGGTCGCCGGCGCTCCTGCCCGCACAACCGTCACCTTCGGGCAGCAGCCCGAACACCCAGGCGTCGCGGATGATGCGCCCCGTCAGGGTCATGCCGTGGCCCTCCGCCTCGTTCAGGCCGGCGTAGCGCTGCCCCTGTCTGTGGATCATGCTCACGAAGTCACCTCGTCTGAAAAAGACCGACCGGCCCTCCACGTATCCAGGCTCAGGGTCACGGCCTCAAGCAAGGCCTGCACCCGTGCCGGAGGTTCCCAGGCCGTGGCGGGCGCGAACACCAGCAGGCCGGTCTTTCGCCATTCCACGTACAGGGGGCCGCTGGACCGCACCAGGGCCAGCCCGAAGGCCTGGAATCCCGGGTCGGGCTCGCCGCCCTGAACATACAGGCGGTGACCTTCGATGTCCACTGGAACTTCGATCAGGTCGACCAGATAGCGCTCCAGGTAGTGCCCTGGCGACAGCACGTGTACGTCCGGGCACAGCAGCTCGCCAGGCAGGTCGACAAAGATCAGGGTGTGCCGGTGGGCGACGTGGTAGTCGGGTGCCGAGGTGTGGCTGTAGTCGAGCACACGCACGTTCCATGCCCTGATCTTGCCCTTGAGCAGATTGCGCTCTTCGCGCTGGTCGCCGCGGCGCAGGTAGATGAAGTCGTCCCGGTTGACCGTGGCACGCACGGCGGCGTCGAACTGCAGCTGCAAGGCATCGGCCACCGGGGCCAGCCGCCGCGCCCGTTCATCCAGGGCGACAGCGCGCATTTTGGCGCCCGGCTCCTGCAGCCGCGTGGCCAGCGGATGCGGCGCAAACGACTGAAACTGGTCCAGCCCTTCAAGGGTCAGACTTCTGCCCTGCCCCGCCATGTCTTCCTCGGTGTGTTGCAGAAACTCCATGGCGGAGTGGTCGATGAGTTTGGCCGACTCGGTGAAGCGCAACACCACCGGTGACCCGTGGGGGACGCGCGCGAGCGACTCCTCCATGGGCAGGGTGTTGAAGCCGACCAGCGAACCCACCGTGAACACATGCCGCTCGGGTGCCTGGCCCTCGGCCGGCTCGGTGCGGTGCTTGATGACCGGGCTGCGAAACAGGCCGGCCAGGGTCTGGCGGTGCACCTGCCAGGCATCCTTGAACGTGAAGCGGCCGGTGATGATCCAGCGCACCGAAGGCACCTGCAGGTACAGCAGCAGCGCCAGCTCGACCGCGATGCCGATGAACATGCCTTTGAGCAGATCGGTCAGCAGAATGGCCAGCACGGTGGCGGTGAAGACGAGCAAGCGGTCCCGGCCGATGGCCGCCATGCGGCGGAAGATGGCCGGCTCGCACAGACGCCACCCGATGTAGATGAGGATCGCCGCGATGGCCGCCAGCGGAATCCGCATCAGCAGCGCGGGCAGCAGCAGGGCAAACACCAGCAGGAACAGGCCGCTGTAGAGGTTGGACCAGAGGGTACGCGCGCCGGCATCGATGTTGGCACGGCTGGGAACGGCATTGGGGATGACCGTCAGGCCCCCGAGCATGCCCGAGGTGAAGTTGCACACGCCCATGGCGCGCAGCGTCTTGTTGGCATCCGACTGACGCCGCCAGGGATCGATCTTGTCCACCGCCTTGACACTGGCCACCGACTCGACGCCGTCGATCATGGTGAAGGTCATCACCACCACCAGCATGCCCAGCCAGATATCCGGGCTGTCCAGCAGGCCGGTGAAGTCCGGCATCACGAACCCGTCCAGGAAACGCTCGGGCATGGAAATGCGCAGTGACGGTGAAAGCGCCACCAACCACCCGATCACGCCCCCCAGGACCGAAACCACGATGGCCGGTGGGACCCAGCGCACCCAGCGGCCCGGCAGGTGCCGGAACAGGAACATCAGGGCCAGGCCACCGAGACCGATCGCGGCCGGCACCAGTTGTGCCTGGGCCAGCTGATCCGGCAGCAGACCCAGGCCCTCCAGCACCGACTTGGCTGGCACCGACGGGGCACCGAACAGGGCCGGGATCTGCCGCACGATGATCATGATGCCAATGGCCGCCAGCATGGCCTCGACCACGGTCACCGGCAGCAGGCTCGCGTAGCGCCCCGCCTTGATCGCGGCCAGACCCAGCTGCAGAATCCCGGTGAGCACCACCGCCACCAGGACCAGCGGGTACCCCACGGCCAGATCGCCATGGCCCAGGGTCAGCATGCCCCACAGCAGCACGGGTGCCAGAGCCGCCGCCGGGCCGCTGACGGTGACGTGCGAGCCCCCCAGCAAGGGGTAGAGCAGGCCGGCAACGATGGCCGAGATCAGCCCGGCCACGGCCGGTGCTCCGGACGCCAGCGCCACCCCAAGCGAGAACGGCGTCCACAACAGGGCCACCTGAAGGCCGGCCAGCGCGTCGTGGCGCCAGTGCCTGAGACCTGCCCAGCCACTCTGCGGCACTGCACTTTCGGAAACGGGGGAATGTGCCATGGTGCAAATACCTTCAGGACGTCCACTGTCTCAGGTAGGTCTGCACCAGCTCACGCACCTCGCTGGCCTTGACCACCAGACCCAGATCGATCATTTCGGACCCGATGCCCGTCTGTGTCTGCGACGCGGGTACCGGCACAGGCACCAGGCGCTGCGCTTCTTCACGGTAGAACACGGCGGCCACCACGCCGGCAAACCACAAGGAGCGCCCGCCCTGCGGCGCCGCCCTGGCAATGAAGACCGGACTGCCGCTGGAGCCGGGGTAGACCGCGGCATCGATCAGGAACTCGCGCCGGCCCTCGAAGTCCAGACCGGGCGGTGTGGCGGTGATGCCCCGCCGCAGGATGGGCGTGCCGTTGACCTGATCCCAGACCCCACTCGGATAGCCCACAAACAGCACATCTTCCAGCGCATCCAGCCAGCGGCCATCGGCTTCGGCCAGCGCATCCTGCGAGTCGATGGCCTGCCAGTACAGGTTCACCTGCTGCGCCTGTGCGGCGTCGACCAGGGGTTGCAGCGGCATGATGGCCAGATCGACCGCCGTGTCGGGATGGGTCATCCACGCATCGGGAAAGTCCTCGATGCGCAACTCGAACCGGCTGCCGAGGACCGGCTGGCCCTCGCGGGCGATGGTGAACACCAGAGCCCCGCTGGCCACGCCTTCGACCAGGTGCCGGTTGGTGACCACAAAAAGGGATCGCCCACGGGCATGGGTGTGTGCCAGCACGAAAGCGGTGCCGGTGCCCGATGACCCGTCCTGCAGCACCGTGTCCACCCGCAGGGTGTGAAACAGCAGCCGCTTGAACGCGGTGTCGACCGGCCAAGCCTTCATGGCGTGCCCGTACCGGCCACACAGCGGGCATTGATCTGCTGGACAGCCCGATGCGCAGCCTGCTGGGCGGCAACGGCCTCGGCCTCGCTGCCCATCATGGTGAGCCGGCCGAAGCTGCCGAACGGCTTGACGTCGACCAGGGTGACGTTGGCTGCCTTCTCCGCTTCGTTGGCCGCGTAGATCACATAGCCGGCCGGCTCGACCTCCAGGATGAACATGCTCTTGCCTGGCAGCAGCATGGATCCCTTGCGCAACTGCCGGTTGATGAGGGTGGCGTGGTCGGGCGTGACGGCACAGATGACCTCGCTCCAGGTGACCTGGCAAGGCAGGCGGGCGTCCTCGGAGGTCTGCAGCTGCCGCAGGATCACGTCGCCGGCCGCCTGCACCTCGCTCTGGTTGCGGTAGTGGATCTCCATGGAGCCGAAAGCGCGCTCGACCACCTGCTCACCCATGTGGACGCTGGTCTGCTTGAGCGCGATGTCCGACAGCTGGTGCACTGCCATGCCGGGGGCCACCTCGACCCACAGACAGGCGTCACCCGGCACCGGAAGGAAGCCTTGCGACGACGTGGCCAGGTGCGAGGCCAGCTGCGGCTGCAGCGCATCCACGAAAACAAAGGTCCGAAGGGTGATGGGCTGCACGTTCAAGACCTGCCTGTTCAGCGCGTCAGCCCGAGGTAGAGCATGGGCAGTTGCTCCGGCAGCCGCTCGGCGCGGTCGAGCACGGTGAAATGGTGCGCGCCGAAGATGCGGGACACATAGTGGTCGGCGTGCGGGTCAAGGGACAGGCAGTAGCTCACGACGCCCTCGCGCTGCAGCGCCTGCACGGCGCGCTGGGCGTCGTGGCGCAGGTACTGGGGGTCGCGCACATCCTGATCGGCCGGCTCTCCGTCGGTGACCACGAACAGGATCTTCTTGCGCTGGGGCTGGCGCGCCAGCCAGCCGCCGGCATGGCGCAGCGCGGCGCCCATCCGCGTGGAGTAGGCGGCCTTCATGCCCGCCAGCCGGGCCTTGGCCAGGTCGCCCCAGGGTTCGTCAAAGTCCTTGAAGCGCTGGTACTGCACGTCGTGCCGGCCGTCGGAGCTGAAGCCGTGCAGCGCGAACCGGTCTCCCAGGCGGTGCAGGGCCTCGGCCAGCAGGACGCTGGCCGAGCGGGAGAGTTCGAGCAAGGTCTGCGACTGGCCGCGCACCGTGTCATTGGCCGATTCGGACAGGTCCAGCAGGACCATGACGGCCACATCGCGCACGTGGCGCTGCTGGCGCATCATGATGCGCGGATCGGGCTGACGGCCCAGGCGAAGGTCCACATACGAACGCACCGCAGCCTCGAGATCGATGTCGTCGCCCTCCTCAAGACGGCGCACGCGCTGCACGCCCTGGGGCGCCATCGCTTCGATCAGCTGCCTGAGGCGCCCGACGACCGGCTTGTGGTCGGCCACCACCTGGTCGATGAGCGCCAGGTCGCCAGGAGGCGGACGGCGCTCAAGCACCGTCACCCAGTCGGGGCGGTCCAGCTGGAGCTGGTAGTCCCACTCCGGGTAGTGCACCGGATCGGCCACCGGCGCACGCCCTTCCAGGCTGTTGATCGTCACGCCCTCTTCGTCCAGCCAGAATTCGGTGGGCAGCACCCAGATTTCCTGGGCATCGTCGCCCGCGAACTCCACCGCCACCTCGTTGACCATTTCCATCAGGCTGGCCTTGCGGCGCACCTGGCGCGGGCCCCAGGTCGCCACCAGCGCCTCGGCCTCGTCGTAGCGGCCCCCGACCCAGATCGACCGGTTGTCGTCCCGGTAGACGGCGCGCTGTCCATCCAGTCGGGAGACAAAGAAGGGCAGACCATCGCGCTTCAAAGCCTCGCGCAGGCTGGCAGCCAGCGCCAGACCGGTCTCCCGGCTGCGCGCAGGATCATCGAAATCGGGCCAGGTCGCCACCATGGCCAAGCCCTGGTTCACCCAGGGATGCGCGTCGTCCCCCACACCGGCCAGCCATGCACGCGCCAGGCGGCCGATGAGATCGCCGGCCCGCCGCACCGGACCCAAGGGCGTCGGATGCAGGGCCAGCCAGCCCTCGCGCATGCGCGGGAAGCGGAGGCACGCCAGGTGTTCCACCCGCATGTCCTCCACCGCTTCCACCAGCGCCCTCTCCAGCGGATCCAGGCCCTCCTCGTCAAGTGCCAGGCCGCCGAACACCAGGTGGGCCGCGCAATGGTTGGCGGCTGCACGGTACACCTCGAGTGCCGGCGTCACCGCCTCCGGCAGTGTGGCCTCGCCGTCGGGACGCGCATCGTCATAGGCATCGGCCAGGTGGATGACAAAGCGTTCGATGAAAGGTCGCAGACCTTCGCGCGACTCGAAATCCCCAGCCGTGGGCCGCATGAAGAAGTTGCGACCCCACATGGCGCGCAGGTAGATGTTGAGCTTTCGCTGCACATCGACGAACAGGGTGCCTCGTCGCTCCTGCTGCAGCACGGCCAGCGCATCCGGGCTTTGAAGCGAAAAATAGCGCTGCTGCCCCTCGAAGTCCGCGCGGTAGGCCTGGGCACCCCACTGTACCCAGCGCCGCAGCCCGCCCAGGGTGAGCTGGGTCAGCAGCCGGTCCAGGTGCTCCAGCATGGGTCGCAGTCCGCGCGGCACCTGCGCCAGCATGAGCGAGAGCACCTGGAGGTACTGGCGAAACAGCTCGGCGTCGGCCAGCCGTTCAGCGGCCAGCGGCGCGGTCTGCACCACGAGGGTGAGTACCTGGCCACTGGTTTTGGATGCCATGGCCAGCAGGAAATTGACCAGGTCGGGCAAAACGTCTTCGCCCAGCGCACGCGCCACCGAAGGCAGGTGCTGCAGGTAACTGACCACCAGCTCTTCGCCCCGCCCCAGCTGATGCAAGGCCAGTGCACCGCGCAGGTAGTTGTCCAGTCCGCGGGCCGACAGGGCACGGGTGGCTTCCTGCCACGATGCGCGCAGCACCGACTGCGCGTCGTGCGGCAGGTCGGCCAGCAGTTCCCGGTGGTCTTCGAGCAGGATGGCCATGGGCGGCAGGTCGTGGCAGGACGTGGGGTCAGAAGTAGGTCGTCACCGCGGCATCGAGCGCGTCACGCATGTCCGGGTCGTCGGTGATCGGTCGAACCAGTGCCATTCGGCAGGCCCCCAGGGCCGGCACACCCCGCACGATGAGACTGGCCGCATGGATCAGCATGCGGGTGGAGATGCCTTCGTCCAGCCCGTGGCCCTTGAGGTTGCGGGCGCGTTCGGCAATGTGCACCAGCTTGGCGGCCACCTCGGCCGTGACCCCCGACTCGTGTGCCACGATCTCCGTCTCCACCTCGTGCACCGGGTAATGGAAATCGAGCGCACCGAAGCGCTGCTTGGTCGACTGCTTGAGGTCCTTCATCAGGCTCTGGTAGCCGGGGTTGTAGGAGATCACGAGCTGGAAGTCGGGGTGGGCATTCACCACCTCACCCTTTTTCTCCAGCGGCAGCATGCGGCGGGCATCGGTGAGCGGGTGGATCACCACCGTCGTGTCCTGCCTCGCCTCGACCACTTCATCCAGGTAGCAGATGGCCCCCAGGCGGGCCGCCATGGCCAGCGGACCGTCCTGCCAGCGTGTGCCCTGCGCATCGAGCAGGAAACGCCCCACCAGATCGGAAGCTGTCATGTCCTCGTTGCAGGCCACGGTGATCAAAGGCTTGCCCAGCTTCCACGCCATGTACTCGACAAACCGGGTCTTGCCGCAACCGGTCGGTCCCTTGAGCATGATCGGCATGCGGACGGCATAGGCGGCCTCGTAGAGGGCGACTTCATCGGCCACCGGCCGCCAGTAGGGCTCACGCGGGACGCGGTAGGCATCCAGCCCGCCAGTGCCCGGCGCCGGCGTGGCGGGTCCGCTCACATCGGACACGATGCGGCTGGCCTGGAAGGTTGTGGCCGGTGCGGCCGCGGTGTGGACCGGCGGCACACCCTGGCCGAATGGGGGCGGGACGCCGACGGCAGCACGCGGGTCGGCCTGACGGTAATGGCGGGAGGTGTTGGTTCGCATGGGAATCGGCGGATCGGCAACGGAGGGCGATGGCTCGGCGCGGGTGGTCGGACCTCAGTCGGGCCAGATGCGCGGCGGAAACAGCTGACCGTCCGACGCAAGGGGCACGGCTGCCTGGCCGGTGTCGGACGGGGGAGAAAGGGGTGGGTCCCCAGGCCCCCTGGGTGAGGGCGGCGAACCCGCGTCGGACGATGACCCGGTGGGTCGAAGCGACGGGGCTTGCCCGGAACGGGCTGAACGAACGCTGTCGGTCAGTTTTCGGGAAACGGATTTCATGCCAGCAACTCCTCCATCACACCGTCGATATCCTGCGCGGCCGCCTGGCCGCGCCGTCCCAGACCGTGGACCGACACCCCTTCGAGGGCGGCCACGCGAAAGGCCGCACGCTTGCGCACGCAGGCGGTGAGCACCGGCAGGCCGAACTCGCCGAGGGCGCTCTGCATGGCCGCCGACAGGGCGCTGGCAGGCTCGGCCTGGTTGAGCACCAGGCGGGCTTTCAGGCCCGGGTTGCGCCGCCGCGCCGCCTCGACCGCGCGCACCAGCTGCCAGCTGGCCCAAAGGTCGACTGGCGATGGCAGCACCGGCACCAGCACCCACTGCACGCGCGAGAGGGCCCATTCGGTGGCCGGATGGTCAGCCGAGGGCGGGCAGTCCCACACCAGGTGCCTCATCCGGTCGAGGGACTGCAGCCATCGATCGCCCTGCGCCGGGTCCACCGCGTGTACCGCCATGGTCATCCGGCCCGACGCAGCCCACTGCCGGGCCGAACCCTGGGGATCCAGATCCAGCACCGCTGTCGGACCGCGGGCAGCCAGCGCTGCCGCCAGGTTCACGGCCAGGGTGGTCTTGCCGCTGCCGCCCTTCTGGTTCACCAGGGCAATCGACAGGGGCATGGATGCAGGCATCAGGCCACCGTGGACGGCTGTGCTGTCGCGATCTCGCCCAGGCGCTCGGCCAGCGCACGGTCCTGTTCGGTCAGGGTCTCGCCCACGGCCGCAATGGTCACGTTGACATGCTGCGTCCCGAACCCGATGTTCTGCACGGTGACCCCCAGCTGTTCGCTCAGGCGGGCCAGCTCATCGAGAAAGGCGCGGGTCTGCCCGTAACTCTGGAAAGCGAATCGGCGGAACAGGTGGTCGGGGCGGCTGCCATGCGTCCAGCCGGGTACCTGCGAATGGCTCATCTCGATCTCCTGGCCCGACAGGCCCTGGTTCGGTTTCACGGTGTCGACGCCTGGCGGGCCAGGTGCCGGATTTCATCCTGCAGCAGTCCACGCAGCAGGGACTCGGTCTGCGCATCGGGCACCCGACCTGCATGTTCGGCCGCATCCTGGTAGAGCCGGATGGCCGCCCGCTCCAGCGGTGCATCGATGGCGTCGAAGTCCTGAGGTCCCCGGCCCAGGCGTGCCGGCGCCAGGTTGCCGGCCGACGGAGCCGCCCCCAGCTGCAACAGCCGATGCATCAGCCGCTCGGCATGGGACAGCTCGTGCAGCGCGGTCTCGCGCCATCGAAGCGCCGAGACCTCGTCGCCCATGAGCCGCGAGAGGGCCGACTGCGCCAGGTACTGTTGCACGGCGGTGAGCTCATGCTGCAAGGCCCGGTTGAGCCAGCCGATCGTGCGGTTGTCGGACGCCATGGTGTCTTCGCCAGCCGTGGACTGCGTCGTGGGGATGTTCAGCTGCGCACGGTGGCGACCTCCAGGTCGCGACCACTGCCCTCGGCATCGGGGCGCATCGGCAGAATGCCTTCCACCTCGCCGTGGACGCGGGCAATGATGTGGGCCGCCACCAGACCGTCGCCGACACGCTCACAGGCATCGGCCCCGGCGCGCACCGCGGCATTGACCGCCCCGGTCTCGCCGCGCACCAGCACCGTCACATAGCCACCGCCCACGAACTGGCGCCCGATGAGCCGGACCTCGGCGGCCTTGGTCATGGCGTCTGCCGCCTCGATGGCCGGAACCAGTCCCCGTGTCTCGATCATGCCCAGGGCGATCCCTGTGGTGTTCTGCGCCATAGCGGTTCTCCGTCAGGATGGGTGGAAGGTGAGGGGTCGGTCTTCAGGCGGCCGGGGAGGATGGCAGGATCCCCTCGACCTCGTTGTGCACGCGGGCGATGATGTGGGCGGCCACCAGGCCGTCGCCCACGCGCTCGCAGGCATCGGCGCCGGCGCGCACGGCGGCGTTGACCGCCCCCGTCTCGCCGCGCACCAGCACCGTGACATAGCCACCACCCACGAACTGGCGGCCAATCAGCCGCACTTCGGCGGCCTTGGTCATGGCGTCGGCCGCCTCGATGGCCGGAACCAGGCCGCGTGTTTCGATCATGCCCAGGGCAATACCTGTCGTGTTGGCCATTGCTGTACTCCTTCAATTGCGCCGGGCATCGCCCAGACTGGGTTGCAAAAAAATCAGGTCTTCGTGGCTGGATGATTGATCCCGGCCAGCCCCGGGTCCTTCGGGTCAACCGGTGGCGCATCGTCGTGGCCCCACTGGTCGATGATTCCGCAGATCGTCAGATCGGTCGTGGTGTCGGCGCCGGGCATGGCCAGCCGCGCAGCGGTACCGGTGGTGGCAAACACCCAGCGGCCGACCGGTGCACCGACCGCATCGGTGGCCACCGACACCACCCCGGCGGTGCTGCGCACCACCCGCAGGGCATGGCTGCCCAAACCCGGCACACGACGGGTGCAGACCAGCTCGTCTTCCACGCGCAGGATGTCCATCTCAGGCACCCTCTCCCGACCACTGGTCGATGATCCCGACGATGGTCAGGTCAGAAGGAAAGTCCTTGGCGCCCGCCGCATCGCGCGCAGCGGACGAGCCGACACAGATCACCCAGTCGCCGGGCACGCAGCCCACCGCATCGACCGCCACGCTTCGGGCGCCTCCGGTCTTCTCCTGCACCACCAGCAGCGGCCTGTGACCGAACGCATCGATGCGGTTGGTCGAGACCAGGGTTTTCTCCACACGCATGATCTTCATGTCGCTCTCCTGCCCTCAGTGCGTGGGGTGGAGCTGGTCACCCAGCCCAACAAAGCTCGGGCGCTCGCGGCCACGCCGGTCGCTCACAGCCACCTCGCAGTGCAGCAGACCGCGCCTGTGCAGATCGGGGTAGCGCGCCTGGACCGCAGCGGCCACCCGGCGGCCACGCTGGACCGCGCGCTCGCGAGACCCCGGCACGGCAGACGCGTAAGTGAAGTGCACCAGCACCGGCAGAGGCAGGCCGCGTCGCATGTTCAGTGCGGTGAAGATGCGCACCCCCACATCCAGGTCGGCAGCCCCCTCCTCCACCGTGTCGAGGTGGGCGTAATAGAACTGGTTGCGCAGCTGCAGCTGCTCCAGCATGTCGCCGGCACAGATGAAGTGCTCGTCGTGTCCGATCACGGCGTAGCGGCCAGCGTGGTGCTCGATCACGTATTCGATCTGTGACAGGTTGGCGACCAGCCACGCACCGGCCAGGGCCTGCATGCCGTGCGCCCCGCCCCGGGCGCCCAGCCCGCCCAGGTCGTGCACATGCCCCGCGACGGCCCGCCGGATATGGTCCATGGCCCGCTCGGCCTCCATGCCCACCGTCTCGCGGTACAGGCTGGCGCTGTCCAGAAACCGGTCGGTGTGGATGCGTCCCCGCACATCCGGCAGGTGGATGCGGATGGCATCCAGATCGGTGTCCAGTCCCATGAGCATCAGATCCGGCGCCAGGTCGGGGCCGAACTGCTCGGCCACTGCCTGGTGCAGCCCCTGCAGCCGCCCGATGGCCTCGGCCATCGCCACCGCATCCTGGCTGCCGTGTGCGGCGCAGCCCTGGTCACAGGCGCTGGACGAGCTGAAATGGTAGACCGCCACCTTGAGGTGGTTCAGCTGCCCGTCTTCCCCGGCCACGATGCGTTCGAGCTGGCGCTGGCTCCAGTCGGCCACGTCGTTCTCGATATCGAACAGGGCGCCCGCATAGGCCTTGAGCAGCACGCCCTCGCTGGCGGCGGTGCGCAGAATGAAAGGCAGCAGGCCCTGAAGGCGCCCGTCCGCACAGGGACTGATGTCCACCGTGTGGTAGCCACAGGCCCGCAGCACATCCGGCTGAACCGGCAAACGGGTACGCCAGGGCGCCTGGTCGGCGTCAACGCCTTCGATGCAACGGCCGATGGCCTTGAATGTGCCGTAGGCGTACAGGCCGGCCATGTCCACCCCCGATACCCAGGCGTTGTCCAGGGCCTCGTCGGGCCAGCGAAAACCCAGGCGCTGCTCGGACACGGCCTGCGCCTGCCGGGCGAAATCCTGGTCGTGCTGGCGCGCAGACAGGGCGCGCAGCACTTCCTCGATGGCGCCAAAGCGCCCCTGAATGGTCTGCTCGTACCGGTACAGGGCCGCATTCACATCTCGGTCCACCAGTGGGTGCTCGCAGCTGCGCCCCTCACCCGGCACGCAAGCCGGGTGAGGCCGCGTCGCTTCAGGCGCCAAGCTCGCCGCCCGGATCACCGACGCACGCGCGACCGCGCTGGCATGGGCCGCGGTATCGCGGACACGACGCAGGGCGAGCTGGCGCTTGTGGGTGTTCATGGCTGGAATGGCCATTGGTCAGCGGTCAGCCTCGGGCACCACCGGAGAGCGTCACCGTGGCACCCCGCTCGGTGTTGCCGGACGAGCCGGTGACCCGGCTGGGTTTGATCTCCGGCCGTGGCACGTCCCGCAGCGCGCGGGCATCCACACCGGCGCCCCGCGGTTCGCCGCGTTGCGACGGGTTGCGCGTGGACGACGACGCCCCTTCGGTGCCGGTGACACGGCCTGCCGAACTCCAGGCGTCGCCGGTGACGCGCACGCCACGCTGGCTGCCTTCACCGGTCAGCCGGCCAGGCTGCGGCGATGCCGCGACATCGATCGGCGGATCGGACCTTCCAGGCGTGGCCCAGGCCGCGACCTGGGCTCCGCGGTGACGGAACTCCGGTGTGCCCGTGATCAATCCGCCGGCCTTGTTCCCGGGACCGGTGATGCGGTCCTCGGCCTGAGAGGGCAAACCGGTGATGTCCTGCTGCCGGCGGCTGTCGGCCTGGCGGGCGGGCGTCTGGATGCTGAAGTCGGCCGGCGCCGCCTCCACAGGCTCGACGACCGCTTCCGGAAAGCGCCTGAGCCAGCGGCTGCTCACGGTGCATGAGGCATGCAGGTTGTCGGGACCCGTGTAGGCCGTGCCGGTGACCGGCTCGCAGGCACCCCGCTCATCCCCGGTGATGTCACCGCCGCCGACACCGGGCACATCACCCGTCAGCGCCTGCACACGCCAGCCCGCCTCGGTCAGACCCGAACGGCCCGGGCGTGCCACCGCGTACTGGCTGCCGCTCAGGGACCGGGAGGCACCCGCTTCGGTGCCCGTGACCTTCTGGCGGCCCTGGCCGACCGATGTCCCGGTGACCGTCTGCTGGCCACGGCTGGACATCACGCTGACCTTGTGCGGATGGCTGGGCGGGTGCGCAACACAGCGCTCCCGATCCTGTGGCGACAGGTACTGCGTTCCGGTCACGCTCCGGCAAAGGCCTGTTTCCTGGCCGGTCACGCGCGTGTCCGCCCCCATCGACGGGCCTGTCACTCCGCGTTTCCCGTCCCGTCGCACCGGCTCCCGCTCGACCGCCCCGGCCGCCGGTCGCTCCGCGCAGAACCGATCGACATCCTCGACCCCCAGATACTCGTCACCGGTGATGCTGCGGCAGGTGCCCGCCTCGTTGCCGGTGACCCTGGCACCGCGCTGGGACGGCAGGCCGGTGACCCGCTGCCCCTGCTGGGTGTGGCTGGTGTCGATGGCGGGCAGGTCGACCCGCGTCGGCCGCGTGCGCACGCGCCCGCTCGGCCTGGACTGGGTGGCGGCTGCCGTCGCCAGCCCGCTTTTGCCATGGCGGGCCATCGCCTCGCGCCGGGCGCGGGCGGCGTCACGCCCGTTGGCTGCGACGGTCCCGGCCGGACGGGACACGCTGGTGGCATGCACTGGCGTTGCCGCTGCCTGGCATGCACCGCCGCACGAAAGTCCCGTTCCGCAGGAACAGCCCGCGCAGGGCGACATGCTCTGGGCTTGCGCGGATGCGGCGCGAGATACCACGGACGAGGTCTTGACCAGGGCCGTACGTCCCCGGGACGCCAGGGCGGCGCGCCGTTGCCGGGCCAGATCGCGGCCCGACAGGGTCGCGCCGGGGGTGCTGCTGGAATAGGCCGCTGGATTCATGGTCGGGCTCCCGGTCCGTTGTCGAAACGCTTGCACAAAGGGGTTGTCAGCGATACACGACAAAGGCCATGCCCTGGCTCTGGGCATAGTTGTCGTAGGCGACAAAACGCACGAGGTGATCCGGGAACTCGCGATGGCAGGCCTCGATCTCGGCCAGCACCGCGTCGATGTTCTGCTCGCCGAACAAGGGGAGCTTCCACATGTACCAGAAGCTCACGCTCGCAGGGGTTCCCCGCTCGCTGTGCTCGACCGCCGGATTCCAGCCCTGTGCGATGCAATAGGCAATCTGGCGACGCACCTGGTCCGGCGTCATGGGCGGCAGGAAAGAAAAGGTCTCGTACCGGAGCGACTGCTTGTAGGCTTGAACGGCCATGATGAAGTTCCTTCAGGTCAAGGTGTTGAATCGGTGTCGGTCAGGCCACTGGCCGCTCATTTGTGGGCGAGGTCCAGCTTGTCCACCGTGTCGAACTCGAACTTGATTTCCTTCCAGGTCTCCATGGCGATCTTCAGTTCGGGGGAGTGCTGTGCCGCGGCGGTCAGGATCTCCTTGCCCTCGCGTTCCAGCTGACGACCCTCGTTGCGGGCCTGCACGCAGGCCTCCAATGCCACGCGGTTGGCATGAGCCCCGGCGGCGTTGCCCCACGGGTGGCCGAGCGTGCCACCGCCGAACTGCAGCACCGAGTCGTCCCCGAAGATGGTCACCAGCGCAGGCATGTGCCAGACATGGATGCCACCGGAAGCCACGGCCAGGGCGCCCGGCATGGAGCCCCAGTCCTGGTCGAAGAAGATGCCGCGCGAACGGTCCTCGGGAATGAAGCTCTCGCGCAGCAGATCGATCCAGCCCAGCGTCGAGGCGCGGTCCCCTTCAAGCTTGCCCACCACGGTGCCGGTGTGCAGGTGGTCACCACCCGACAGGCGCAGGATCTTGGTCAGCACACGGAAATGGATGCCGTGGTGCGGGTTGCGATCGATCACCGCGTGCATGGCGCGGTGGATGTGCAGCAGCATGCCGTTGTCACGGCACCAGTTCGCCAGGCCCGTGTTGGCACAGAAGCCGCCGGTGATGTAGTCATGCATGATGATCGGCGCGCCGATCTCCTTGGCGTACTCGGCGCGCTTGTACATCTCCTCCGGCGTGGGTGCCGTCACGTTCAGGTAGTGCCCCTTGCGCTCGCCGGTTTCGGCCTCCGCCTTCAGGGTGGCCTCCTGCACGAAGTCGAAGCGCTGCTTCCAGCGCATGAAGGGCTGGCTGTTGATGTTCTCGTCGTCCTTGGTGAAGTCCAGCCCGCCGCGCAGGCACTCGTAGACGGCGCGACCGTAGTTCTTGGCCGACAGCCCCAGCTTGGGCTTGATGGTGCAGCCCAGCAGCGGCCGCCCGTACTTGTTCATGATGTCGCGTTCGACCTGGATGCCGTGCGGGGGACCACCGCAGGTCTTCACATACGCGATCGGGAACCGCACGTCCTCCAGGCGCAGCGCACGCACGGCCTTGAAACCGAACACGTTGCCCACCAGGGAGGTGAACACGTTGACCACCGATCCTTCCTCGAACAGGTCGATCGGGTAGGCAATGAAAGCGTAGTAGCAGGTGTCGTCTCCCGGCACATCCTCGATGCGGTAGGCACGGCCCTTGTAGTAGTCCAGGTCGGTCAGCAGGTCGGTCCAGACCGTGGTCCAGGTACCGGTGGACGACTCGGCCGCCACGGCCGCGGCGGCCTCTTCGCGATCGACCCCCGGTTGCGGCGTGATCTTGAAGACGGCCAGGATGTCGGTGTCCAGCGGCGTGTACTCGGGCATCCAGTAGGTCTGACGGTATTCCTTCACACCGGCGTTGTAGGTTTTGGTGGCCATGCGGCGAGCTCCTTCTCGGGTGGTCGAGTGTGGTTTCCGGTTGCCGGGAGCGCCCTGACGGCGGGCGTTCCGGGTGTGTTCTGTGGAGGATTGTTGGTCGCTTATAAAATAAATAAAAGTAAAATGTTTTTACTGTTATGTTTTGTTTTTCAAAAGCCTTGAGGTGTCTCATGTCCCTGCGCCACGCCACCCTGCACCAGTTGCGCATCTTCCAGGCCGTGGCCAGCCACGGCAGCTTTGCGCGCGCCGCCGAAGCGCTTCACCTGTCACCACCCACGCTGTCGCTGCAGGTCAAACAGCTGTCGGAAACCGTAGGGCAACCCCTGTTCGAGCAGTTGGGCAAGAAGATCTACCTGACCGCCGCAGGACGCACCCTGGAGGAGGCCTGCCGGGACATCGAGACCCGCATGGAGCAGTTGTCGCAAGACCTGGCGGCCCTGCAAGGCGTGGAACGTGGCAGCCTGAAACTGGCCATCCTCACCACGGTGAAGTACACGGTACCCAAGCTGCTCGGCGGGTTCTGCGCGGCGCACCCGGGCATCGATGTGGCCATGGTGGTGGGCAACCGGGAAAACCTGCTTCAACGTCTGACGTCCAACCAGGACGACCTGTACATCATGGGACAGCCCCCCGAGCAGATGGACGTGGTGTGCGAAGACTTTGCCGACAACCCGCTGGTCCTCGTCGCGCCGCCTGACCACCCGCTGGTGGGTCAGAAGCGCATAGCGCCGCGCAAGCTGATGAACCAGCCCTTCATCTTTCGCGAACCCGGTTCGGGCACGCGCCTGACCGCCGAGAAGTTCTTCGCCAGCCAGGGGGTTGTGCTCAAGAACCGGCTGGAGGTCGGCAGCAACGAGGCCATCAAGCAGACCGTGGCCGGCGGCCTCGGTCTGGCCGTCCTGTCCGCCACCACCGTGGTCGCCGAGCTGGCGCTGGGTGAACTGGTGCAGCTGGACGTGCAAGGCTTTCCGTTGATCCGCCGATGGCACGTCGTCTACCCGCGTGGCAAGCGGCTGTCACCCGCGGCACAGGCATTCAAGGACTGGCTCTACCGGCATCGGCCCTGACCGGCCGCGGTCCATCCGCTGTCATGGATGAAGCCCTGAAATGCCAGCACCCGGATGCGCAGAGGGCGGCTGCAGGCCTCGGCGGTCCCCGTCAAGGAAGACACACCACAGCGGAATCTCGGAATGGCGATCTGCACCATGCCGATAATCTGCGCATGGCAACCTACCTGATCGGTGATGTGCAGGGCTGCGACGACGCGCTGGACCGCCTGTTGGCCCACATCGGCTTCTCGCCCAGCAAAGACACCCTGTACCTGCTGGGCGACCTCGTCAACCGCGGTCCGGCGTCCTTGCAGGTCCTGCGCCGGCTGATGCGACTGGAGGGCAGCGCGCACTGCCTGTTGGGCAACCACGACCTGCACCTGCTGGCCACGGCACACGGCGCGCGCAAGCCGCACCGCAGCGACACGCTGGCAGACATCCTGCAGGCGCCTGACCGTCAGACCCTGCTCGACTGGGTGCGCACGCGCTCGCTGGCGCTGCAGGCCCAAGGCTGGCTGCTGGTGCACGCCGGCGTGCTGCCCGGCTGGGACGCGGCGCAGACCCTGTGCCTGGCCGGCGAAGTCGAACACGAGCTGCGGGGCGCGGACTGGGGTGTGTTTCTGCACAACATGTACGGCAACCGCCCTGACCGCTGGAGCGATGACCTGCGTGGACATGACCGCCTGCGCGTCATCGTCAACGCCCTCACCCGGCTGCGATTCTGCGCAGCCGACGGCACGATGGAGTTTGACACCAAGGACAGCGCCTCGGCCGCACCACCGGGCTTCATGCCGTGGTTCGAGGTGCCCGGCCGCCGCACGGCCGGCACACCGGTGGCCTTCGGCCACTGGTCGACACTGCGCACCACGTCGCGCAGTGATGTTCTGCCACTGGATACCGGATGCGTCTGGGGTGGCTGCCTGACGGCCGCCCGGCTGGGCAACAGCCCCGACGAGGTGGAACGCCTGTCCGTGCGCTGTCCGCAGTCCCAGCGTCCCTTCTGACAGGACGGGTGACGGCCGGGATCGATCGGTTGCAGCGTCGGTCCACCCCCGTACCGGGCGGGATGTCAGCCTGCCTGGGTTTGCGGCTGCGACTCCTCTTCGGGGGCCACGGGCTTGAACAGGGCCGCCACCTTCTTGCGCGTCTTGATGTTGGGCGAACCGACGCGCGAAGACGGGCGTTGCTGGGCCTGCTGCTCCCAGGCCGGCCTGGCATCGGACGCCGTGCTGGGCTCGTAAGGCTTGTCGAACAGCGGATCGGCGGGTGGGCGCGGTGCACGTGCGGGCCGGCGGTCCTCCCGTTCGGCACGGCCTTCGCGGCTGGACCGTGCGGCCCGGATGTCGCCTTGACCGTCGTCTTCCGGTGTGCCGCCCTGTCGCCAGGCCCGCTGCCCGTCGTTGAAGTGCCCGGCCGGGCGCCTGTCGGCCTCCAGCTCCAGCGCTTCCAGCTCGAACTTCTTGCCGATGAGCTTTTCGATGTCGGCCATCAGCCGGGTATCGCGCGCGTTCACGAAGGACACCGCCAGGCCGGACGCACCGGCACGACCGGTGCGACCGATGCGGTGCACGTAGTCCTCGGCGTTGAACGGGATATCGAAGTTGAACACCGCCGGCACGTCCTTGATGTCCAGGCCGCGTGCGGCGACGTCGGTGCACACCAGCAGGTCGACCTGTCCCTGCTTGAAGGCGTCCAGCGCCTTCAGCCGCTCTTCCTGGCTCTTGTCTCCGTGCAGCGCGGTGGTCTTGAGTCCCTCGCGTTCCAGCGAACGGGCCAGCCGCGCGCAACCGAGCTTGCTGTTGACGAACACGAACGCCTGCGTGATGCCACGCTCCTTCACGAGCTGCTTGAGCGTCTGGCGTTTGTCGTCGTCGTCGACGCGGTAGAAATGCTGCTCGACGGTGGAGGCGGTGGCGTTGGAGCGCGCCACCTCGATCGTCACCGGGTCCTGCAGGTAGCTGCTGGCCAGGCGCTTGATCTCGGGCGAGAAGGTCGCCGAGAACAGCAATGTGGTGCGCTGTTTGGGCAGGTAACTCAGGATGCGCTGCAGGTCCGGCAGGAAGCCGATGTCCAGCATGCGGTCGGCCTCGTCGAGCACGACGTACTCGACCTGGTTGAGCACGCAGTTCTTGGCTTCGATGTGGTCCAGCAGACGGCCAGGCGTGGCCACCAGCACCTCGACGCCCTTCTTGAGCTCCAGCGTCTGCGGCTTCATGTCCATGCCGCCGAACACCACCGTGCTGCGCAGCTCGGTGTACTTGGCGTACAGCTTGACCTGTTCGGCCACCTGGTCGGCCAGCTCGCGCGTGGGCAGCAGCACCAGCGCCCGCACAGGGTGGCGCGCCGGGGATGTCGACGCGTTCTCGTGCTTCATCATGCGCTGCAGCAGCGGCAACGAGAAGGCTGCCGTCTTGCCGGTGCCGGTCTGGGCCGCTCCCATCACGTCGCGCCCCTGCAGCACCACCGGAATGGCCTGCGCCTGGATCGGCGTCATGTTTTCATAGCCCATCTCGGCCACGGCACGGGCGAGCTTGGGCGAGAGCTGGAGTTCGGAGAAGGACTGGGTCATCAGGCGAGCAGGGCCAAAAGAGGCAATGAGGGCAGACAGGGTGCGCGCGTGCCGGGCAGCATGCCGGGCCGGGCGCTCTGGCCCGAGGGCCATAGCCCCGTATTGTCGCACTTCATGGGGTTTTCACCGAGTCCGGCGGTTGTGGGTGCCTTTTTTACTCCACCACGGCCCGAACCAGCATGGCAAACAGGTCTTGCGAGGGTTGATGCCGCTTTTGCCTGGGCGGAAAGCGCGCGTCATAGGCCTCCACAGCGGCCGGGTCGAATTCGTACACCGGGCTGGTGTGGAAGGTGCACCGGTGGCCCGCGAAAAAACCCGGTTTGAGCTCCAGCACCAGCAGGCCGAGCGGGAACCTGCCATCCGGGGTGCCCACGTTGTGGTCCTTGCCGGTCCTGAAGCCGTGCCGGCAGTAGTTGTGCGGGTCACCCAGGATGAGGATGGCCGGGCAACCCTTCTGCTCCACCAGCGCCCGGGTGTGCCTGACCAGTGCCGTGCCCACGCCCTGCCGCTGCCAGGCCGGGTGCACACACAGCGGCCCGAAGGTCGCGGTTTCCATCCGCTCGCCCGCTTCGTTGACCACCCAGGATCGGGTGTAGACGATGCTGCCCACGATCTGTCCATCCACCTCGGCCACGCAGGTCAGGTCGGGCAGAAAGTCCTCGTGGCCCCGAATCCGGTGCGTCACGTAGTGCTCGTCGCAGCCCGGCCGATACAGGTTCCAGAAGCACTCGCGGGTGAGCTCTTCAACCGGGAGATGGTCGGCGCGCGTTTCCATTCGAATGATGAGTTTCAAGATACCTCCCGTACCGCCAGATGGCGTTCGAAAAACGACACGGCCAGCAAAGCGACGTGTGCATGAACTGCCCGGCGATCCACCGACGGATCGTCCTGGCACAGGTGGGGCAAGGACCGCCGGCCTTCCGCCGTGGCTTCTGCCAGGAACACATAATGCCCCACCGGGCCCTGTATCCAGGTCAACCCTGCGCCAGGGACAAGCTGCGCATAGCGGCAGCCATTGCACGGCGGTGGCACATCCTCATCCGCCTCGGACACCACCACCTGCATCGGCACATCCAGGCCCGCCAGCGCCCGATCTTCAAACGCCTCACCCAGGGCAGGATTCATCACGAAGGCCGCCCGAATTCGCGGATCCCGGTACGACCGCCCATGGGCCGCAACCGAGTCGCGAAACACCGGGTCACGCCGCATCAGCTCATCGAACAAGCGGCCCGCGTCTGGCAGCTCGCGCGGGCCTTGTGGCACCGCTTCGCCCCGTGCGCGGCTGGCGGCCTGAAAGTGGTCCAGGCTGCAACGACCGCCAACGGCCGCCACCACTGTGTAGCCGCCCAGAGAGAATCCGGCGGCGCCCATGCGCGCGGTGTCCACACGAGGGCCGAAGACAGGGTCTGCCAGGACCTGGTCCAGCACCACCGACAGATCCCTGGCACGCTCCCACCAGAGCAGGAAAGCCTGCGGGACGCAGGGCTCGATGCTGGTGTTGCCATGGTGGTTGACGGCCACCACCAGGTGGCCGTTTGCGGCGAGGGCCTGCCCCAGCCAGCCCAGCTGCAACGCGCTGCCTCCGGTCCCGTGAGAGAGCAGCACCAGCGGCAGCTTCTGAGGGCCGTCCCGCAGCGGCGCCCCCACGGCCACATCGCGCACGAAGAACAGGGGTTCCGGTGTCCCGAAAAGAAAGTCCTGCGGCGTCACCCCATCTTCGGTGGGATACCAGACGACGGAACTCAAAGGTCTCGGACCCGTGAGCGACCAGTTGTGCCGCGATGCATCACGCCAGCGTCGTGCCTGCTGTCCCACCTTGTGCATCATGCCCCTTGCACGACGACGGTACCAGCCGAAGCACCCTGGCCAGTTGGAATCGCCAGCATGCCCTGCGACAGCCGTTCAGAGCGTCCGCGCATTGAACGTGTCGCACGCCTGCACCTTGCCCGTATCCAGGCCGGTGTGGAACCACCTCTGGCGCTGTTCGCTGGTACCGTGGGTGAAGCTGTCGGGTACGACCATGCCCTGGCTCTTTTTCTGCAGGGCATCGTCGCCGATGGCGGCGGCGGCGCGCAGCGCTTCGTCAATGTCACCCGGTTCGATGATCTGGTTCGTCCGGTGGTTGTGGTGGGCCCAGATGCCGGCGAAGCAGTCGGCCTGCAACTCCAGCCGCACGCTCAGGGCGTTGTATTCGCGCTGGCTGACCTGCCGGCGCATCTCGTCCATGCGGCCGGTGATGCCCAGCAGGTTCTGCACATGGTGGCCGACCTCGTGGGCGATCACGTAGGCCTGCGCGAAATCGCCCGGCGCGCCCAGCTGGCTGCGCAGGGTGTCGTAGAAGCTCAGGTCGATGTAGACCTTCTCGTCACCGGGACAGTAGAAGGGCCCCATGGCCGACTGGCCGGTGCCGCAGGCAGTGGGTACAGCGCCGCGAAACAGCACCAGGCGCGGCTTGCGGTACTGGGCGCCACCCTCGCGAAAGATGGTTTCCCAGGTGTCCTCGGTGCCACCCAGGACGGCGGCGACGAACTGGCCCATCTCGTCCTGGGGAGCGGGTGCCGGGCCAGGCGCGGTCTGGGCTTGCGGTGGCGCCAGAACGTCCTGTGCGCCACCCAGCACACCGAGAATCGTCATGGGGTTGATGCCGAAGATCCAGCCGGCCACCAGGGCAATGACGATGGTGCCCAGGCCCAGACCCTTGCCACCGCCTCGACGGCCACCACCCCCGAACATGCCACCACCGGGCTGGTTGCGGCGGTCTTCCACCTGGTCGGACTGGCGGTTGCGTTCCCATTTCATGGTGTGCGGCTCCTCACGGGCTTGGGCGTGGTTTGCCGGCCATTATGGGTCTCGGCCCGGCAGGAGCCAAGCCATGTCGGAGCCGCTGCGCCGACAGCGGCCGGCGCCGTGGGTTTGTGCCGGGGCTGTTGTATCGGGCACAAAAAAGGCGCTGCATCGGGCAGCGCCTCGGTCTTGCCATCGGCGGGCTCAGGCGATGGCCGGCTTGCACGCGCTGGTGGCCCGGCCCTGGAAGTCGGTCCAGCAGCGGCGGGTGAAATCGTAGAGTTTGCACTTGCGTGCGGTTTCGAAGTACCAGCGCCAGGAGAAGCGCTGGATGATGATGCGGCCCGGCAGTGTGTCTTCAAGCAGCTTCTGCGCGTTCTTGAGCTTGTACAGCGGCACGCTCATGTCCACATGGTGGGCCGTGTGCTCCATGATGTGGTGCATCAGGGCACCGATGCGGAACGGGAAGGTCAGGTGCACCGTGGTGGACACGAAGGGCGCGGCCTTGGCCCAGGCGTGCTTGTCGTCATGCCACTGCACGGCGGTGTGGGTGTGGTGCACATAGACCACGAAGCCGATCATGGCATTCCAGAACAGGAAGGGCACCACAAAGCCATAGCCGACCAGAGCGAGCGCCGACTGGCCGGTGGTCCAGGCGGCCACCAACAGCCCGGCGATCCACAAGGCGGCGGTGGCGGTGACGAAGATGCCGTCGCGCGTGAACTCCGGCCGGCTGGTGCCCATGTAGGTCTTGCGCGGGAAGTACATGCGGTTCCACCACATTTCCACCAGGTAGTAGAGCGCGGGGCCCCAACCACTGCGGTAGATGCGCTCCAACGCCCGGCGTCCGGGCGAGAGGGCCTCGAACTCTTCCTTGGTCAGCGGCGCCCAGACAAAGTCGACACCCTTGAGGTTGGTGTAGCCGTGGTGCACGACGTTGTGGCCCACTTCCCACAGGCTGTAGGGTGTGAGCGAGGGAATCATGGCGATACGACCGAGCACGCGGTTGAGCTCGCGGTGCGGGGTGTAGCTCTGGTGGCAGGCGTCGTGGCCGATGATGAACAGACGGCCGATGACGAAGCCGGCGGCCAGGCCGCACAGGAGCTTGGCCCACCAGGCCTGCAGCACGATGGTGCCGGCGATCAGGCCGGCAAAGACCAGCCAGTCGATGGCCAGCAGCGCAATGCCCAGGGCGGTTCGGCGCTCGGCAATCGGCGTCAGCCAGCCGCGGATGACCTTGCGGTGTGGCAAGGGCTCACCCTGGGGGATGGGCTGGGGGGTTTCAATGGCAGGTGGATTCTGGGACATGGCGGCACAGGCCCGCGGCCTGGGGACAGGGAGGTCGGGGGCACCCCGGACAGGTGCACGACGGGAACTCCGGCGCAGGCAGAAACGGCCCGGGCACGCGGAACGGACGGCGCCATGGTACCTGCGTTTTCTTACAACAGGCTTGACGAAAGTCAAACCGGCTGTCGGAACTTCGCCTCAGGTCTTGGGCAGCGTGACACCCACCTGGCCCTGGTACTTGCCACCCCGGTCCTTGTAGCTGGTCTCGCAGACCTCGTCGCTCTCGAAGAACAGCACCTGGGCGCAGCCCTCGCCGGCGTAGATCTTGGCCGGCAGGGGCGTGGTGTTGGAGAACTCCAGGGTCACGTAACCTTCCCACTCGGGTTCGAAGGGTGTGACATTGACGATGATGCCGCAGCGGGCGTAGGTGCTCTTGCCCAGGCAGATGGTCAGCACGTTGCGCGGAATGCGGAAGTATTCGACCGTGCGCGCCAGCGCGAAACTGTTGGGCGGGATGATGCAGACGTCGGAGTGGATGTCCACAAAGCTCTTCTCGTCGAAGTTCTTGGGGTCCACCACGGTGCTGTGGATGTTGGTGAAGACCTTGAACTCCGGCGCGCAGCGGATGTCGTAGCCGTAGCTGCTGGTGCCGTAGCTGACGATTTTCTGGCCGGCCGCGTTCTGCCGGATCTGACCGGGCTCGAACGGTTCGATCATGCGGTGCTGCTCGGCCATGCGCCGGATCCATTTGTCGCTCTTGATGCTCATTGTGCTGTGCTCCGGCCAGGGGGATGGGTCAGGATTGTAGGCATCCCGCCGCCAGCAATTCCGTACACCATTCATGGTTTTCAGGAATTTCTGAAAATTCAAGAAATTCTGGAGTCAGGCCATGTCCGACACAAACACCCTCCCCTCCCTGAGCCGCGAGTTCATCAACCACTTTGGCGAGATGGGCAGCCGCTGGGGCATCAACCGGACGGTGGGTCAGATCTACGCCCTGCTGTTCGTCTCGCAGCGCGCCCTCAACGCCGACGAGATCGGTGATGCGCTGGGCTTCTCACGCTCCAACGTGTCCATGGGGCTCAAGGAATTGCAGGCCTGGCGGCTGGTGCGCCTGCGCCACCACCCCGGCGACCGGCGCGAGTATTTCGAGGCGCCCGAGGATGTGTGGGAAATCTTCCGGGTGCTGGCCACCGAGCGCCGCCGCCGCGAGATCGAGCCGACGCTGTCGATGCTGCGCAGCGCCCTGCTGGTGACCCCGGACAACGAGGCCGAGCGCCATGCCCAGACCCGCATGCGCGAGATGCACGACCTGATCGAGCGGCTCATGTCCTGGTTCGACGAGGTGCAGAAGCTGCAGCCCGAGACCGCCATGCAGTTGATGGATCTGGGCTCCAAGGTGACCAGGGTGCTGGAAATGCGCGACGCCCTGACCGGCCGCAGCCGCGCCCGCAGAGCGGCCGAACAACCGACCGGTGGCACCACCGACTGAAACAGGAACCAGGGACCCCGCCATGGAACTCGACACCCTGCTGCTCTCGCGCATCCAGTTTGCGGCGAACATCAGCTTTCACATCCTCTTTCCGACCATCACCATCGCGCTGTGCTGGTTCTTGATGTTCTTCCGCATCCGCTTCGTACAGACGCGCGATCCGGCCTGGGAAGAGGCCTACTACTTCTGGACCAAGGTGTTTGCCCTGACCTTCGCGCTGGGTGTGGTCTCGGGCATCGTGATGAGCTTCCAGTTCGGCACCAACTGGCCCGGCTTCATGGAGAAAACCGGCAACATCGCCGGGCCACTGCTGGGCTACGAGGTGCTGACCGCCTTCTTCCTGGAGGCCAGCTTTCTGGGCATCATGCTGTTCGGCCGCGGGCGGGTGAGCGAGCGGGTGCACCTGATGGCCACCCTGCTGGTGGCCCTGGGGACCACCCTCTCGGCCTTCTGGATCCTGAGCCTGAACTCGTGGATGCAGACGCCCGCCGGATTCGAGATCGTCAACGGCGAATTCATGCCGGTCGACTGGATGGCCATCGTGTTCAACCCGTCGTTCCCCTACCGTCTGGCGCACAAGCTGCTGGCTTCGGGGCTGACCGCGTCCTTCCTGATTGCCGGCTTGTGCGCATGGCAGCTCATCAAGGGCAGCGCCACGCGCGGCACGCACAAGGCCATGCGTTCGGCGGTGTTTGCAGCGGCGCTGATCGCGCCAGTCCAGATCTTTGTGGGTGACCTGCACGGACTGAACACCCTGGAGCACCAGCCCGCCAAGATCGCGGCCATGGAAGGCATCTGGGAGACCGAACGTGGTGCCCCGCTCACCCTGTTCGGCATCCCGGACGAGGAAGCGGGCACCACCCATTTCGCAGTCAAGATCCCCAAGCTGGCCAGCCTGATCCTCACCCACGAATGGGACGGAGAGATCAAGGGCATCAACGATTTCCAAGGTGAACACCCTCCGGTGGCTCCGGTGTTCTATGCCTTCCGGGTCATGGTGGGCGTGGGCACTCTGATGTTGCTGGTGGCTGCCTTCACCGCATGGAAGCTCTGGCCTCAGCGCCGTGCAGCCGGCACCACCCTCCCGCGTCCGCTGCTGTGGCTGCTTTCGGGCATGGCCTTCTCGGGCTGGGTGGCCACGCTGGCTGGGTGGTATGTGACCGAGATCGGGCGCCAGCCCTTTGTCGTCTACGGGTTCCTGCGCACAGCCGACACCGCCACCCAGATCGCCTCACCCTGGGTGGCCCTGACACTGACCGCCTATCTGGTGGTGTATGGCCTGCTGCTGGTGACCTACATCGGGGTGCTCAAGTACATGGCCGAGAACCCGGTCAGGCATGCGGGCGTTCCGCAGGCCGGGGCCCAACTTGGCAAAGCAGGAGCCTGAACATGCCCGAATGGTCCGAACTCCTTCCTTTGATCTTCATGGCCGTGATGGGCCTGTCGCTGCTGGCCTACGTGATTCTGGATGGCTATGACCTGGGCGTGGGCCTGCTCCTGCCGCTGGGCAGCGACGCGCAGAAGGACACCATGATCAGCAGCATCGGCCCGTTCTGGGACGCCAACGAGACCTGGCTGGTGCTGGGCGTGGGCGTTCTCCTGGTGGCGTTCCCGAAGGCGCACGGCGTTGTGCTGCAGGCGCTGTACCTGCCAGTGGCCGTCATGCTGATCGGGCTGATCCTGCGCGGCGTGGCCTTTGACTTTCGGGTCAAGGCTCCCCTGCCCTACAAGCCGTTCTGGAACCGTGCCTTCTTCGGCGGTTCACTGACAGCGGCCGCGGCACAGGGCTGGATGCTGGGCAGCTACATCACCGGATTCGATCACGGCCTGCTGGGCTGGGCGTTCAGTCTGGGCGTGGCAATCACGTTGCCGGCAGCCTATGCGCTGCTGGGTGCGGGCTGGCTCATCATGAAGACGGAGGGAGAGCTGCAGGTCAAGGCGGTGCATTGGGCCCGGCGTGCCCTGTGGCCGATGGCGGTCGGCCTGGCGGTGATCTCGGCGGCCACACCGCTGGTCCATGAGGCCGTGGTCGAGAAGTGGTTCGGGTTGCCGCAGGTGTTTGCCCTCCTGCCGGTGCCGCTGGTTTGTGCTTCGGCCCTGTTTGCGATCTGGTGGGTCAGCACCCGGCCGGCCGTTGTCGAAGCCGGCTACGGCTGGCTGGTGTTCGCCAACACCGTGCTGGTCTTCGTGCTGGCCTTCTTCGGCCTGGCCTACAGCATCCTGCCCGATATCGTGATCGGCCAGCTCAGCGTGTGGGAAGCAGCTGCGGCCACCGAGTCGCTGACGGTCATCTTCATCGGTACGGCCACCACCCTGCCGGTGATCATCGGCTACACCGTCTTCATGTACCGGGTTTTCTGGGGCAAGGCCCGCAGCCTGAGCTACAGCTGAGCCGCTCCGGCAATGACCGTTCGCTTGATGGCACGGTCGTCGCCCAGCACGATGAAGGCAAACAGCAGTTCGTCCAGGCTGCGCGCCTGCGCGGTGCGCCGCGCCAGCAGTGGCGTGGCCTGGGGGTCGAGAACCACAAAGTCCGCCTCGTTGCCAGGTTGCAGGTTGCCCACCACGCCCTCCAGCCCCAAAGCGGTCGCGGCGCCAGCGGTGTGCTGCCACCACAGCTGTCCCGGGCTCAGGCTGAGGCCTGGCTTGGTGAAGCCTTCTCGGCCCACACAGTAGGCGGCCAGCATGGTGTGGAAGGGCGAGAAACTGGTGCCCCCGCCGACGTCGCTGGCCAGGCCGTATTTCATGCCTGCCGCATCGGCGGCGGCGTAGTCGAAGAAGCCGCTGCCCAGGAACAGGTTGCTGGTCGGGCTGACGGCCGCGGCGGCGCCGCTGCGCGCCATTTGGGCGCGGTCTTCGGCGTCCAGCCAGATGCAGTGTGCATAGAGCGCCCGCTCGCGCAGCAGACCAAAATCACCGTAGACGCCAAGGTAGCTGCGTGCCTGCGGAAACAGCTCGGCGGCCCAACGCACCTCGTCGCGGTTTTCAGCCACGTGTGACTGGATCCAGACATCGGGGTGCTTTTCCGCCAGTTCGCCGGCACCGCGCAGCTGCGCGTCGCTGCAACTGGGAGCGAAGCGCGGGGTGATGGCGTAGCCCAGGCGATCGACGCCATGCCAGCGCCGGATCAGGTCTTCGGTGTCGATCAGGCTCTGCTCGGTCTGGTCGCGCACACCATCGGGGCTGTGGCGGTCCTGCAGGCATTTGCCGGTGATGAAGCGCAGGCCACGTTCGCGCGCGGCTTCAAAGGCCGCATCGACCGAGGCCGGGTGCGAGGTGGAAAAGGTCAGCGCGGTGGTCACGCCGTGACGCGCCAGCTCGTCGAAAAAGAACTCAGCCACGCCGCGGGCGTAGGGCTTGTCGCCAAAGCGCGACTCGTGCGGGAAGGTGTAATTCTCCAGCCAGGGCAGCAGGCCGTCGGCCGGCGACCCGATCACGTCGGTCTGCGGGTAATGCACGTGCAGATCGACGAACCCGGGGGCGATGAGGTGGCCGCGCAGGTCCTCGACTGCCACACCGGCAAAACGGTCGATCAGGCTGGTGTGGTCACCGGCGGCACGCACCACCGACCGGCCCTGCGCATCCGGACCGACGACCAGCAGGCCGTCGGCGTCGTAGACCGGTTGTTGTTGTTTATTGAAGCGCAGCAGCGCCGCGCGATAGGCTTTCATGCCAGCAGCTTAGCGGAGATGTGATGACCAGAACATACAGACCCTGCGATAAATGCCACGCAGCCTGGTGTCACCAGCACCGATTCGGTGCAGCATCAGTCGGGCAGCTTGCCCACCACCCCATCCACCAGCCAGTTCATGGAGAGGATCTGGGGGTCCGTCAAGCGGGTGCCACGGGGCACAACCACCCGACCCCGGTTGTCACGGATGTCGGCCCGTCGGGCATCGAACACCTGGAGGTGCCCGGCCGCCAGGTCCTGCTGGCGGGCCAGCACCTCATCGCGCACCGTCACCGGCAAGCGGGGACCGAACCCTTCGACACCGATCATGCCTTCGCGCACACCTCCCCAGACGTTGCCGGTGGTCCAGCTGCCGTCCAGCACCGCCTGCACCCGGCGCGTGTAGTAGTCGCCCCAGCGGTGGGTGACGGCCAGCAGCTGGGCATCGGGCGCGACCGACCGCATGTCTGAGTGGTAGGCAATGGCCAGCCTGCCCTGCTGCTGGGCGGCCACCATGACGGCGTTGGATGCGGTGTGGAAGGTCAGCACCTGGGCGCCCTGGTTCATGAGCGACACGGCGGCGTCACGCTCCAGCGGCGGGTTGAACCAGTCGCCCACAAACACCACGCGCACTGTGGCCTGCGGGTTGACCGAGCGCATGCCCAGCGCAAAGGCGTTGATGCCCTGAATCACCTCGGGAATCGGGAACCCGGCCACGTAGCCGGCTTGCGAAGCCACTCGCCCGGCCGCAATGCCGGCGAGGTAGCGACCCTCGTAGTAACGGGCGTTGGCGGTGGCCACGTTGGGCGCGGCCTTGTAGCCGGTGATGGATTCGAAACGCACGCCCGGAAACTCCTGGGCCACCCGCAGGGTGGGCTCCATGTAGCCGAAGCTGGGCGTGAAGATGATGTGGTGACCCTGGCGGGCCAGGTCACGGATGACGCGCTCGGCGTCGGGCCCTTCGGCCACGTTGTCGACCGACGTGGTTTTCACCCGGTCGCCCAGCGCGGTCTCGATCGCACGTCGGCCCAGGTCGTGCTGGTGTACCCAGCCGGCGTCGGTGATGGGTGCCACATGGACAAACGCAGCCTTGACCGATGGATTGGCCGAAGTGGCGGGTTGGGAGAAGGCGGAGAAAGAAAAACAGGCGGCCGCGAGCGCGGCAGCGAGGTTTTTGTACATGGTGTTCCTCTACATGGCTTCCGGGATTGAAAAATGCCAACGGCAAAAGAAAAGCGAGCCGGGGAAGCACCGGCTCGCTGGCGTGATTTTAGCGCAGGGGTGGTTCAGGCGCTGGCCACACGGCGCAGCTCGGCAAAGCATTCGGCCCGGCGATCGGCACTGACAAAGCTGGCCTCGAAACTGTTGCGGGCAATGGCCACCACGTCGTCGTTCGACAGCTCCAGGGCCTGCACGGTCTGCACCCAGTTCTCGTTCATGTAGCCACCGAAGTAGGCCGGGTCGTCGGAATTGATGGTCACGCACAGTCCGGCATCGAGCATCTTCTTGAGCGGGTGGTCCTTCAGGTCGGACACCACACACAGCTTGAGGTTGGACAGCGGGCAGACGGTCAGTGGCAGCCGGGTGTGGGCCAGCTCGGCCATGAGCAGCGGGTCCTTCACACTGGCCACGCCATGGTCGATGCGCTCGACCTTGAGCAGGTCGATGGCCTGCCACATGTATTCGGGTGGCCCTTCTTCGCCCGCATGGGCCACCACGCGCAGGCCCAGTTCGCGGCAGCGGGCGAACACGCGCTCGAACTTCTCGGGCGGGTGGCCCATTTCGCTGGAGTCCAGTCCGACGCCGATGAAGTGCTCACGGTACAGCAGGGCAGCCTCCAGCGTGGCAAAGGCAGCTTCTTCGCTCAGGTGGCGCAGGAAGCACAGGATGAGCGCCGAGCTCATGCCCAGTTCTGCCTGCGCACGCTGACACGCCGACGACAGACCCCGGATCACGGTGCCGATGTCGATGCCACGCTCGGTGTGGGTCTGCGGGTCGAAGAACAGCTCGGCATGGATGACGTTGTCTGCCCTGGCCCGCTGGAAATAGGCCCAGGCCATGTCGTGGAAATCCCGCTCGGTCAGCAGGACGCTGGCGCCGGCGTAATAGATGTCCAGGAAGCTCTGCAGGTCGGTGAAGGCGTAGGCCGAGCGAAGAGCGTCCACGCCGGGGTAGCTCAGGGCCACACCATTGCGTTGTGCCAGCTCGAAAATCAACTCGGGTTCGAGCGAACCTTCGATGTGGATGTGCAGCTCGGCCTTGGGAATGGCGCGTGCCAGTTCAATGGCGTTCATGATGGTGCCCTTCCTCTTTTCCGGTTGAAACGCAGGTCCATAGCTCCAGGCCACCGTGGGACCGGCTTGGCCGGACCACAGGTGGCGTCCCCCTCCGGCCGAAGGCCAGAGAGGGGGAAGACGCGGAGCGGCGCAGGGGGTGCATTCCTGTTCTTTCAGCAGACACCGAAGCTCACGCCGGTCTGCTGCAGGTAGCGACGGTAGGCGGTGCTCAGGCGGTCGGCAGCGCAATGCAGCTCACCCCCGCTGATCGGCAGCTGCTTGGGCTGCTGGGACTCCAGGATCGGCTGGTCCTGCCCGAAGATGGCGACCTGGAAGTCACGCAGCTGCTCGTCGGCGGAGGTGGTGTCGCTGGTGTACTGGGCAAACCACAGGCGGCAGCTCTCGTCGGTGTCGGGCCGGGCCCAGATGGTGTAGCTGTCCTGCGGGCCGCCGTCGTCGGGTCGTTTGCTCAGCAGCGCGCTGTAGGGGCTGAGCACCTCGTAGCGATAGGTTACCCAGCCACCTTCGGTGGAACTGGCCGTGGCGCGTGGCTGCCAGGCCTTGTAGGCCTCGATGACCGGTCGACCGTCGGGCGTGTGGGTGACATCGTAGTGCGGCACTTCGGGGTGCCCGGCTTCACCCAGCCAGCCGCGGTGCACGTAGGCGAAGTGGGCCGTGTCCAGAAAATTCTCCACCGCTCGCGGTGCGCTGGTGGCCACGTCGAACGGCCCGTAGATCAGGCGACGCTCGGGCAGGCCGTGCAGGGCTGGCGGCGCATAGGCAGCATCACCCACGGCGCCCCAGATCAGGCCATGCTGCTCCATGACCGGGTGACGGCAGGCCTTGTGTCCGGCCGGCGGCGTGAACTCGGGCAGGGCGGGAATGCCGACACAGGCACCCTGCGGGTCAAAGCGCCAGCCGTGGTAGGGGCATTCAATCTGGTTGCCCTGCACACGTCCCAGCGACAAGCGCGCACCGCGGTGCGGGCACTGGTCGTTCATCAGCACCGGCTGTCCGGCCTGGTCACGCCAGAGCACCAGGCGCTGACCCAGCAGGGTGACGGCCAGCGGCTGGCTGCCCAGTTCCTCGTCCAGCGCCAGTGGCCACCACCATTGCTGTTCCTTGTTCATCGCAATTCCTTCAAAAGAAAAAAGCCACCCGACCGGCGAGCCGGAGGGGTGGCCGTGCCGAGCGCAGCCCCAGCCGCACCGGCCCTGTGAGCCAGGGATAGTTACTTGGACGGAATCCGGCCTTCCACGCCCTTGACATAGAAGTTCACACCGTCGAGCCACTCACGATCGGCCTTCTGGCCAGCCGCCAGCACCTCTTTGCCCTCGTTGTTCACGATGGGGCCTGTGAAGGGCTCGAATTCACCGGACTTCAGACCGGCCTTGACCTCTTCCACCTTGGCCTTGGCTTCGGCTGGAACGAAATCGGCGATCTTGATCAGGTCGTTCAGGCCCTCCTTGACACCCCAGACCGTGCGCTTGGTTTCCCATGTGCCCGCACGCAGCTCTTCAATGGACTTGATGTAGTAAGGACCCCAATCAACGATGGCCGAAGCCAGGTGCGCATTGGGCGCAAACGCGCTCATGTCGCTGTCCCAGCCGAAGGCGAACTTGCCATTGCGTTCGGCTGTCTGCAGCACGGCGGTCGAGTCGGTGTTCTGCAACAGGACGTCGGCGCCCTGGTTGAGCAGGCTCTGCGCGGCCTCGCTCTCCTTGGGTGGATCGAACCAGGTGTTGACCCAGACCACACTCAGCTTCACGTCGGGCTTGACGGTCTGGGCGCCCAGCACGAAGGCGTTGATGTTGCGCAGCACCTCTGGAATGGGGAAGGATCCGACGAAGCCGAGCTTGCCGGTCTTGGTCATGTGGGCGGCGACAATGCCAGCCATGTAGGTGTCCTGATAGAAGCTGGCATCGTAGATGCGCATGTTGGGCGCAGTCTTGTAGCCGGTGGCGTGCTCGAATTTCACGTTAGGAAACTCTTCGGCGACCTTGAGCATGGTCTCCATGTAGCCGAACGAGGTACCGAAGATGATCTCGTTGCCTTGCTGGGCCAGGTCGCGAAACACGCGCTCGGCATCGGCACCATAGGGCACGGCCTCGATCGCGGTGGTCTGCACCTGGTCTCCGAACTTCGCCTCGACTGCCTTGCGGCCCAGATCGTGCGCGAAAGACCAGCCCGCGTCACCCACCGGGCCCACATAGACCCAGGCGGCCTTGGTCACTTTGGGCGCCTCGGCTGGCGCCGCTGCCGGGGCCGGCGCCGGGGCTGCCGCCTCTTCCTTCTTGCCGCAGCCGATCAGCGTGGCACCGGCCAGCGCGGTCAGGGCCGCCACCTTGATGAGGGATCGTTTGCTCAGGTCAGTCATGTTGTCCTCGGGGAGGTTGGTTTTTCGGGAACGGTGAAACGGGTGTCAGGAACCGGGGTAGAACGGCTTGCCGATCGAAGCCGGCATGTTAGTACGAATCCAGACAGGGTTGCGCGAGATCAGCACCAGCACGATGACGGTGGCCAGGTAGGGGAGACTGCTGAGCAACTCGGCACTGACCTGCACACCTCTGCCCTGCAGGTAGAACTGCATCATGGTCACGGCCCCGAACAGATAGGCTCCAAGCAAGACACGTGCCGGGCGCCAGGTGGCGAAAGTGGTCAGGGCCAACGCGATCCAGCCACGTCCCGCCGTCATGCCCTCGGTCCAAAGGGGTGTGTAGACCGTCGACAGATAGGCGCCGGCCAGGCCGCACAGACTGCCGCCAGCCACCACCGCCAGCCAGCGGATCCGCCGCACCGGGTAGCCCAGCGCGTGGGCCGAGTCGGGGTTCTCGCCCACGCTGCGCAAAACCAGTCCTGCGCGGGTACGGTAGAAGAACCAGATCATGCCGGCCATGATCGCCAGGCCCACCCAGACCATGCCGTCCAACCGCGCCAGTCCCGGCCCGATGACAGGCACATCGGCCCAGATGGAGGGCGTGCTGACCATCTTGCTGGAAAGATTCTCGCGTGTGTAGCTGACCCCGGCAAAGGCCGAAAATCCGACTCCGAACAAGGACAGTGCCAGACCCGTAGCGTATTGGTTGGTGTTGAGCCAGATGACCAGCAGACCAAAAATGCCGGCCAGCACCGCGCCTGCCACCATGCCCGCGGCCAGGCCGGCCAGGCCGCTGCCGGTGTGGACAACGGTGGCAAAGCCGGCCAGGGCGGCGCACAGCATCATCCCTTCGGCGCCAAGGTTGACGATACCCGCCTTTTCGTTGAGCAGCAGGCCCAGGGCTGCGATGGCCAGCACAGTACCGGCGTTCAGTGAGGTGGCGACATTGAGGAAAAAGACTTCCATGCTCAGCTCCGTCGGCGGCCCAGCACCACCCGGTACTGGATGAGGGTGTCGCAGGCCAGCAAAGTGAACAGCAGCAGACCCTGGAAAACGCCATTGATGGACTTGGGCAGTCCCAATCGAGATTGGGCCAGCTCGCCACCGATGTAGAACATGCTCATCAGAATGGCTGAGAAGACGATGCCCACCGGGTGAAGGCGCCCGACGAAGGCCACGATGATGGCGGCAAAGCCGTAGCCCACCGGCACATGGGGCGTGAGCTGTCCGATCGGTCCAGCCACTTCCAGCGCGCCGGCCAGCCCGGCGGCCCCACCGGATACCAGCAAAGCCACCCAGAGGGCCCGACGCGACGAGAACCCGGCGTAGCGCGCTGCCGCCGGCGCAAGGCCTCCAACCTGCTGACCGTAGCCGGCGTAGGTGCGGAACATGAACAGCCACATCAAAGCCACGCCGGCCAGCGATATCAGCACACCGATGTTGACCCTCAACCCCTCGAACAGGCGCGGAATGCGGGCAGCCCGGTCGAACGTGGGGGTCTGCGGCATGTTGAAGCCCATCGGGTCCTTCCAGGGGCCGAACACCACGTAGTTGAGGACCTGGATCGCCACGTAGACCAGCATCAGGCTGACCAGAATCTCGTTGGCATTGAAGCGATCACGCAGCAAGGCCGTTATGCCCGCCCAGACCATGCCGCCGAACACACCCGCCACCAGCACCGCTGGCACCGCCAGCCAGCCCCAGCTGCGATCGACCATGAGCGCGACGCCAGCGGCAAATATGGCGCCAATGACGAACTGCCCCTCTGCGCCGATGTTCCAGACATTGGATCGGAAGCACAGCGCCAGCCCCAGGGCGATGATCATCAGGGGGGTGGCCTTGACCATCAGCTCCGACAGGGCATAGCCATTCTTGATGGGCTCCCAGAAGAACACCTGCAGGCCACGCACCGGATCCTTGCCGAGCACAGAGAACAGCACCACACCGATGACCACCGTGATGGCCAATGCCAGCAGCGGCGACGCGTAGCTCCATGCTGTAGAAGGCTGGGGTCGGGGTTCAAGGCGCAGCATGGGCGACCTCCTGATGGCTGCCACCGGCGTGCATCGGCCTGCTTTCCCACAAGCCCGACATCCATTCACCCACCCGCTCGACCGTCGCCTCGGCTCGATCCAGGCTGGGTGACAGCCGGCCCTTGGCGATCACGTGCATGCGATCGCAGATCTCGAACAGTTCGTCCAGTTCTTCGCTGACAACCAGCACGGCACAACCGGCATCGCGCAATGCCAGAATCTCGCCGCGGATCTGGGCAGATGCACCAACATCCACTCCCCACGTCGGCTGGCTGACGATCAGAAGCCGGGGTCTGGCCTCGATCTCACGGCCGACAATGAATTTCTGCAGATTGCCTCCGGACAGCGATTTGGCCGCAGCATCAGGACCATTGGCCTTGACCTTGTAACGCGCAATGATGTCGGCCGCCTGGTTGCGCAAGGCGCCGGTCCGGATCCAGCCGCCCCGGCCCACCGCATCACGCCGGGTCAGCAGGAGATTCTGCGCCAGCGACAGGGTGGGCACAGCGCCTCGCCCCAGACGTTCTTCGGGCACAAAATGCAGCCCCAGTGCACGACGCCGCGATGGCCCCATTCGCGAAACGTCGCGTTCACCGACATGAACGCTGCCCACCGGCGAACGGCGCTCTTCCCCGGACAAGCACTGCAACAGTTCGACCTGCCCGTTGCCGGACACACCGGCAATGCCCACCACCTCACCTTCGCGAACCGTCATCGCCACATCCTGCAGGTCGGTTCCGAAGGGATCATCACTCAACAGGGTCAGCGACTTCACTTCCAGCACGGTGGAGCCAATGCGGCTCTCGCGCAACAGAAGGGCCGGCGGCTCGGCGCCGATCATCAGCCGCGAGAGCGAGGCGTTGCTCTCCTGGCGCGGGTCGCAGACACCGGTGACCTGTCCGCCGCGCAGCACGGTGCACATGTTGCACAGTTCGCGTATCTCATGCAGCTTGTGGCTGATGTAGAGGATGCTGCAGCCTTCGGCTGCGAGCTTGCGCAGCACCACAAACAGCTTTTCGACAGCCTGCGGCGTGAGCACCGAGGTGGGTTCGTCCAGGATGAGCAGTTGCGGCTGGGTCAGCAAGGCACGGATGATCTCGACGCGCTGCATCTCACCCACCGACAGCGTGTGCACCGGCCTGGCCGGATCGATGTCCAGTCCGTACTCGGCTGCCTTGGCCGAGATGCTGGTGGTGACCTCGGCCAGACTGAGCGACTTGTCCAGCCCCAGCCAGACATTCTCGGCCACGCTCAGCGTGTCGAACAGGCTGAAGTGCTGGAACACCATGCTGATGCCCAGGGCACGGGCTTCCTGCGGGTTGCGGATGTGCACTGGCCGGCCGTTGAACATGACCGCGCCTTCGTCCGGCTTGACCGAGCCGTAGATGATCTTCATCAGGGTGGACTTGCCGGCGCCGTTCTCACCCAGCACCGCGTGCACCTCACCCGGTGCCACCGTGAGCGATACCCCGTTGTTGGCCACCACGCCGGGGTAGCGTTTCGTGATGCCGGTCAGCTGCAGTCGTGGGATGCTCACATCGACGTCCTTGTTGTTCTGGTGGTTCGTGATTCTGCCCGGTTGCGTGACCGGCTACGCCGCGGCGACATCGGCCTCGGGCCGGCGCAGCGAGGCAGCCACCGTCTTGACCTGCTCCCGCAGCCAGCGGCCGGCCGCCGAGGCGTGCGTTCGTTCGTGCCAGAGCTGGTAGTACATCATGCGGGGAAACGGGACCGGGCAGGACAGCACCTTGACCGGCAGCGTGGCAGTGAAGCGTTCGCAATACTGGCGGCCCGTGGTCAGCACCAGCAGGCTGCCAGCCACCATGGCGGGGATCAGGCCGAAGTGCGGGCAGCGCGCACTGATGTTGCGCACCAGTCCCTGGCTGGCCAGGTGGTCATCGATGAAGCCACGCGCACCAGGGTGGGTCGGCGTGGGTGCAATGTGCTCGGCCGCCAGCCAGGCCTCGGTGTCCCAGCCTCGGCGCGCCGCCGGATGCTGTGTGGAGACCAGACTGACCACCTCGTCACCGAACAGGCGTCCCAGGTGCAACTCCTGAGGTGGTTTGGCCCAGTTGCCGATCACCACGTCATAGTGCCCCTGGGCCAGGTGATTGCGGTAGTCACCGTCGGCCGACAGGGGGTGTATCTCGATGTGGCTGCTCGGCGACTGGCTCTTGATCTGGGTCACCAGCTGCGGCAGGAACAAGGGGTCGAGGTAGTCGCTGGCGGCCAGGCTGAAGGTGTGGTGGGTGGTGGACGGGTCGAAGCTGCGGGCCTGGGCGAACAGCGTCTCGGCACTGCGCAGGATTTCGGCCGCCGGTTCGACCATGTTCAGGGCGGCCACGGTGGGGACCATGCCAGAGCCGGAACGGACCAGCAGCGGGTCGCCAGCCAGCTCACGCAGGCGCTTGAGCGCCGCACTCACCGCAGGCTGGTACATGCCCAGCTTGAGCGCCGCGCGCGAGACGCTGCGCTCGGTGAGCACGGTGTGCAGCACGCGAATGAGGTGCAGGTCGATCTTGTCGAACATGGAAGCGTATTTCATACCCGGACACTGTATGCGGGAATGGATGAACCGGCATTGCCGCCATATGGCTGAGCATATGTCGTGCCAGGGGGCTGGCGCTATGCTGGCGCGCATGAAGCCTGCAAATTCCGTACAAACCCTGAGATTCCTGCGCCGCGGCGAAGCGGTGTCCGTTGAGGGTGTGCCGCCGACGCGGACCCTGCTGGAGGTGCTGCGTGACGACCTGCACCTGACGGCCACCAAGGAAGGCTGCGGCGAAGGCGACTGCGGCGCCTGTACGGTGGTGCTGGGCGAGGTGGTCAACGGCCAGCTGGAATACAAGGCCATCAACAGCTGCATCCGGCTGGCGCACTCGGTCGACGGGATGGCGGTTTTCACGGCCGAGGACATCGTGTCGCCGTCAGGCGAGCTGCACCCCGCCCAGGAAGCCATGGTTCGCTGCCACGGGTCGCAATGCGGCTTCTGCACCCCCGGTTTCGTCATGAGCCTGTTCGGGATGTACCAGAACACGAAAGGCGGTCAGGGCATCACCCGTGAGCAGGCGCAGGTGGATCTGTCGGGCAACCTGTGCCGCTGCACCGGCTACTGGCCGATTCTGGATGCGGCCCAGCAGATGGGCACCCTGCCCTTGCCAGCTGGCTGCGCGGTTGACGACAACGCCACGGTGGCGGCGCTCAAGACCCTGAAGCCAGGCGCGGCGGCCGACGGCGCCTACCTCAAGCCGCGCTCGCTCGACACCCTGTTGAAGGCTCGCTCGACCCGGCCCGGTGCACAGCTGGTCGCCGGATGCACCGATGTGGGGCTGTGGATCACCAAGCAGCACCGGCGCTTTGACCAGATCATTGACGTCACGGGTGCGCGCGAGCTGCGTCGCGTCGAAACCTATCCGCACCACATCGCCATCGGCGCCGCAGTCAGCCTGAGCGAGGCCTTCGAGGCGCTGGTGGCCGAGCGTCCCCAGCTCAAGACCTTTGGCCAGCGCTTTGCCGGCCTGCCGGTGCGCAACTCGGGCACGCTCGGTGGCAACGTGGCCAACGGCTCGCCCATCGGCGACTCGATGCCGTTGCTGATCGCCCTGGGCGCCAGTGTGGTGCTGATGCGCTGGAAGAAGACGAAGGCCGGCGGCGAAATCGCCCACCGCGAACTGCGGCTGGAAGACCTCTACACCGGCTACCGCACCAACGTGATGCGGCCAGATGAACTGCTGTGCTGGATCAAGGTGCCCAGGCCCACCGCGGGCGAGCGCTCCACGGTCTACAAGATCAGCAAACGCTTCGATGACGATATATCGGCTGTCTGTCTGGCACTGAACCTGCGCATCGACCAGGGCATGGTGCGCAGCGCGTCCGTCGGTGCCGGCGGTGTGGCCGCCACCCCCGCGCGCGCGCGCCAGACCGAAGCCGCCCTGCTCGGCCAACCCTGGAACGAGGACACGGTGATGGCCGCCACCGCCGCCCTGCGCTCCGAATTCCAGCCCATCAGCGACATGCGCGCCAGCGCCGCCTACCGCCAGACGGTGCTGGGCAACCTGCTGCGCCGCTTCTGGCTGGAGAGCCAAGGGCAGCAGGCCATCAACCTCGAAAGCCTCAAGACCCTGGAGGCCCTGTCATGAACGCACCGGATCTCAAGCTCGTCGTCAGAAAGAGCGATCCCACCGCCGGGCCGCCCCAAGGTGGGATCAGCCCCCAGGGGGGGCAACGACCCGCGTCAGCGGCGGAGTGTGGGGGCTCAAGGGCCCATGAGAGTGCGAAAGCCCAGGTGGCCGGCGCCGCGACCTACATCGACGACATCCCCGAGGTGCGCGGCACCCTGCACGCCGCGCCGGTGTGCTCACCGGTGGCGCACGGGGTGCTCAGGGGCATAGACGCGTCCGCTGCGCTGGCGGTTCCGGGCGTGCACGCCTTCATCGGCGCGAACGACATACCGGGCGACAGGGTCCTGGCCGCCTTCGCGCACGACGAAGCTGTTTTCGCGCAAGGCACGGTGCAGTTCCTGGGACAGGTCGGGGGCCTGATTGTGGCCGACGACGTGATGACAGCACGCCGAGCGGCCCGCCTGGTGAAGTGGGACATCGAGGCACTGGAACCGGTGCTCACACCGCAGCAGGCGCATGCCAGGCAAAGCTATGTGCTGCCCCCGGTGCATGTGACGCGCGGCGATGCAGCCGCCGCCCTGCAGCGCGCGCCACACACGCTGGAAGGCGCGTTCGAGGTGGGCGGGCAGGAGCACTTCTATCTCGAAGGCCAGATCGCCTACGTGCTGCCGCTGGAGCAGAACCAGTGGTGGGTCTGGAGCAGCACGCAACACCCGGGCGAGGTGCAGCACTGGGTCTCGCATGCGCTGGGCCTGGCCAACCACGCGGTCACGGTGGAATGCCGGCGCATGGGGGGAGGATTCGGCGGCAAGGAGACGCAGGCCGGACATCTGGCGGTCTGGGCCGCCATCGCGGCCAACAGGCTGTGCCGGCCGGTCAAGCTGCGGCTGGACCGCGACGACGACTTCATGATCACCGGCAAGCGCCACCCGTTCGCCTACCGATACCGCGTCGGCTTCGACGACCGCGGGCGCCTGTGCGGACTGGATCTGGACATGCTGGTCAACTGCGGCTTCAGTGCCGACCTGTCCGGTCCGGTGGCGGATCGTGCCATCTTCCACGCCGACAACGCCTACTACCTGGAAGACGTTGCCGTCCATTCCTACCGCTGCAAGACGAATCTGCAGAGCCACACCGCCTACCGCGGCTTCGGTGGCCCGCAGGGCGTGATCGTCATCGAACGCATCATGGGTGACATCGCGCGCCACCTCGGTCTCGACGCCCTCGATGTGCGGCTGGCCAACCTGTACGGCATCGAGGACCGCAACGTCACCCACTACCAGATGAAGGTGGAGGACAACATCCTCGAGCCTTTGATGACCACGCTGGCGCACAAGGCGAACTACCGCGAACGCGCCGAGCAGGTCGCGCAGTGGAACGCCGGCAGCCCGGTCATCAAGCGTGGCATCGCGCTCACGCCGGTCAAGTTCGGCATCAGCTTCACCGCCACCCTGTTCAACCAGGCCGGTGCACTCGTGCATGTCTACACCGATGGCAGCGTGCAGGTGAACCACGGTGGCACCGAGATGGGCCAGGGCCTGAACACCAAGGTCGCGGCCATCGTGGCCGACGAGCTGGGCGTGCCCTTCGAGCGCGTGCTCAGCACCGCCAGCGACACCAGCAAGGTGCCCAACGCCAGCGCCACCGCGGCCAGCAGCGGGACCGACCTGAACGGCCGCGCGGCCCAGTTCGCCGCCCGCCAGGTGCGCCAGAACCTCGCCGCCTTCGTGGCCGGACTGGACGGGGTCGGCGCGGGCGCGGTGCGCTTCGAGGGCGGCCAGGTCATTACCGAGAAGCAGGCCCGGACCTGGGAAGCCGTGGTGGGCGCGGCCTACGCCAACCGCATCCAGCTGTGGAGCGACGGCTTCTACCGCACGCCCAAGATCCACTACGACAAGACCACCATGCTGGGCCGACCGTTCTATTACTTCGCCTACGGTGCGGCAGTGACCGAGGTGGCCATCGACACGCTGACGGGCGAGAGCCGGGTGCTGAAAGTGGACATCCTGCACGACGTGGGCCGCAGCATCAATCCGGCCATCGACATCGGCCAGATCGAGGGCGGCTTCGTGCAAGGCATGGGCTGGCTGACGACCGAGCAGTTGGTGTGGAATGGGAAAGGGTATTTGCAGACCCACGCCCCCAGCACCTACAAGATTCCGGCCACGGGGGACACCCCGGCGCACTTCAAGGTCGAGCTCTGGCCCGAACCGAACCGGGAGGACAACGTGCACGGCAGCAAGGCCGTGGGTGAGCCGCCGTTCATGCTGGCCATCAGCGTGTTCGAGGCGCTGCGCGACGCGGTGGCCCAGGCCGGCGGTCGGCCCGACGCCATGAACGCGCCGGCCACGGCCGAGGAGGTGCTTAACAGCCTGGCGCGCTGAGCGCCAGCGCCGCTACCCGGGCCGCACGGCGCCGTCGGTGGCGATGCGGCAGCAGCGCGCCTGGGCGCCACCGTTCATCGTGTGCACGAGCGCGCGCGCCAGCGCCGCCGCCGCTGCGGGGTGCTCTGCGAGGTGCGAGAACGTCTTGTGGTCGCAGCCTTCGAGTACGATTTCGCTCAGGCGCCCGGAGGCGGCGTCCCGGATCGCGTCGAACACCTCGGCCGGGATGGGGCTGTAGACGGTGCGGCAGGCGCCTGCACCGTCCCGCACCTCGACCAGACCGGCCGACCGCCCGCGCACGCCGCCGTGCTGCTCGGCCGGCAGGCCGTCGTACTCGCCGACAACCAGCACCACGTGTCCTGCGAAGTTTCTGAGGAACGGCAGCGACGACGAGTCCATGAACCCGAACGGGGTCGAGATCGCCCGGGTGAACGCCGGGCCGTAGCGCGCCACGGCGTAGGCCGCTTCCGGGTACAGCGCCGGGCCGCTGAGCACCAGTGTGCGCACCGTCTGCCGCCGTTGCTGCGCCAGCTTCATCGCCAGTGCGCCGCCCAGGCTGTGGCCGAACACCGTGTCCAGACGGGTGTGCAGCAGCTCGGCGAACCGCAGCACCTCGCGCAGGTTGGTGCCGAGCGAGGAGTCGGTGTTGGCGAGGGGCGAATGCTCCGTGTGGCCCGACAGATCGATGCCCAGGCTGCCGACGCCAGCGGCCTGCAGTGGGCTCAGCAGGGGGTCCAGCCGCCGGTGGTCTGACCGCGCGCCGTGGATGGCCAGCAAACGGCAGTGCTGGCCGGGAGACCAGCGAAACCGGCCCGCCAGCGAATAGCCGTCAAAAGGCGCCGTGATGTGTTCGGGCCGCGACCTGTCCGGCATCACGCACGCCCCCGGGAGCAGGGCCTACCGCAGGCCATGTTTGCGGATCTTGTCCACCAGCGTGGTCTTGGGCAGCCGCAGGGCCTTGGCGGTCTGGCCCACGTTGCCGCTGTGGCGCTCCAGTGCGTCAGCGATCAGGCTGCGCTCGAACTGGTCCACCGTCTCGGTCAGACCGGGCTCGCCGTCCGCCCCCGCTTCGCCCGACGGCGCCAGGTGCGGCGAGACCCACTGCGGCCCCACGCCCAGCACCAGCGCGTCGGCCACGTTGCGCAGCTCGCGCACATTGCCCGGCCAGTCGCGCGCCATCAGCTGGCGCAGCTGCGCCGCGGGCAGGCGCGGTTCGGGCCGGCCGTAGCGGCTGGCCGCCAGCAGCATGAAGTGCTCCAGCAGCATGGGGATGTCCTCGCGCCGCTCGCGCAGCGCCGGCAGCTCGATGTTCACCACGTTCAGGCGGTAGACCAGGTCGGCGCGAAAGCTGCCCTGCTGCGCGCGAGCCAGCAGGTCGTCCTTGGTGGCTGCCACCACGCGCACGTCCACCGGGATGCTCTGGTTGGAGCCCAGACGCTCGATGCAGCGCTCCTGCAGCACACGCAGCAGCTTGACCTGCACACCCATGGGCATGCTTTCCAGCTCGTCGAGAAACAGGGTGCCGCCGTTGGCGTGTTCGATGCGGCCGATGCGGCGCTTCTGCGCGCCGGTGAAGGCGCCGGGTTCATGGCCGAACAGTTCGCTGTCGAGCAGGCTGTCGGGCAGGCCGCCGCAGTTGAGCGCGACATAGGGCGCGTTGCGGCGCCGCGAATGGTCGTGCAGGGCGCGCGCCACCACCTCCTTGCCGGTGCCGGTCTCGCCGCGGATCAGCACATCCACCGGCGAGTCGGCGATCTCGGTGATGAGCTGGCGCACGCGGGCAATCGCCGGCGCGTGGCCGACCAGCTTGCCTTCCAGCCCTTCGCTGAGCGTGAGCGCACGGCGCAGGTTGGCCACCTCCAGCGTCAGGCGGCGCTTGTCCAGCGCGCGCTGCACCACCTCGACCAGCTGTTCGGGCGAGAAGGGTTTGGGAATGAAGTCGTAGGCGCCGCTGCGCATGGCCTGCACCGCCAGGTTCACGTCGCCGTGGCCGGTGATCATGATGACCGGCAGGTCGGGGTCGAGGTCGTGCGCCTCGGCGATCAGCGACAGGCCGTCGGCGCCGGGCAGGCGCATGTCGGTCACGACCACGCCCGCCATGCCGGGGCTCAGGTGCGGCAACACGGCCTCGACCGAGTCGAAGGCGCGCACGGCGATATCGGCCAGCTGCAGGGCCTGCACGCAGCCCAGCTGCAGGTCCGTGTCGTCCTCGACCAGGAACACGGTGAGGGTTCGGTTCATTGGGATGGAGTGTCTTTCGCGAATTCAGGGGCGGGGCCCACGGGAACCGTGAGCACGAAGCAGGCACCGCCCTCGGGGTGGTTGTGGGCCTGCAGGTCGCCCCCGAATTCTGCGGCAAGGTCGCGGCAGATCGCCAGGCCCAGGCCCAGGCCCGCGCCGCTGGGTTTGGTGGTGTAAAAGGGTTCGAACAGGCGCTGCTGGTCGGTCTCGCTCAGGCCTTTGCCGCTGTCGCGCACCGTCAGCGCGACCATCGGCACACCCGCCACCTCGCAGTGCTCGGCACTCAGGGTGAGCACGCGCGGGTCGGCCTCGCGCATGGCGTCCAGCGCGTTGCCGATCAGGTTCACCAGCACCTGCTCCAGCCGGTTGGCGTCGCACCAGGCGGTCCACTGGCCCGGCGCGCAGCGGCTGTCCACCCGCACACGGTCGTGGCGCACGCGCAGTTGGTAGAGGAACAGCGCCTGCTCGACCACCCGGCCCACGTCGGAGGCCCCGGGCGAGGCGCTGGACTTGCGCGAGAAGCTCTTGAGCGGGTCGATGATGCGCGCCATCTGCTCGACCAGGCGCGCCACGATGGACAGATTCTCCTGCGCGGCGCCGTGGTTGCCGCGGCGCATGAATTCGGCCGCGTTGCCCGCCAGCGTGCGGATGCCGCCCAGGGGCTGGGTCAGCTCGTGCGTGATGCTGGCGGCGAGCTGGCCCAGCACGGCCATCTTGCCGGCGTGCACCAGCTCGTCCTGCGCCGCGCGCAGGGTCTGTTCGGTCTGCTGGCGCTCGGCCACCTCGCGGCGCAGCTGTTCGTTGGTGTCGGTGAGTTCCTGCGTGCGCAGACCGACCTGGCGCTCCAGATCGGCGTTGACCTGCTCCAGCAGCTGCTTGGCGGCGAGCTTCTGCCGTTCGATGCGGCGGCGCTGGCTCCAGTAGAGCACCAGCAGGATCAGGAAGGCCGCGGTCATGGCGCCGCCCACCCCGTCCACCAGCGCCTGGTGGCGCACCGCCGACAGGCTGGTGAAGATCAGCACACGCCAGTCCATGCCGTCGAGCGAACGGCCCAGCACCAGGTGCCCGGCCCGGTTGCTGCCGGTGCCCAGCGCGTCCCGGTGCCGCGCCTCGTCCCCGGAGACGAAACCCTGCACCTCCTGCGTGTCCTCGTCGACAGAGAGCTGCACATCGATCGGGAACTGCGGCAGGCGCAGCGCGCCGTAGGTTTGCGTCAGCTGCAGATCGACGCGCCGCTCGGGCGGCAGCGGTGCCATCGAGGTGTAGCGCCAGGCCGGCTGCGACGAGAGGATCACCACCTGGTTGGCATCGGCCACCAGGGCCGGCGCCGCCAGCATGGGCCAGGTCTGCTCCAGCGCGTCCAGGCCGATCTTGATGGCGGCCACACCCAGCACGCGCGGGCCGTCGTAGATCGGGTGCGAGGCGAAGTAGCCCGCCTGTCCACCGCTGCCGATGGCAAAGTGCCGGGTCGAGCGTCCGGCCAGCGCCTCCAGGTAGTAGGGCCGGTAGGACACGTCCTCGCCCAGCAGGCTGTCGTCGCGCTCGGCCACATTGCTCGATGCCAGCACCACGCCGCGCACATCGAGCACATAGACCGCGACGCTGCCCAGGTGGGCGTTGAGCCGGGCCAGGTAGTCGTTGGCCGCGCGCTCGCGGGCCGGATCGGGGGCATGCAGCAGCGCCAGCACCGCCGGGTTGAGCTGGATTGTGGCCGGCACCGGCTCCAGGCGCCGCACCCGGGCCTCGACCACGGTGGCGAACAGGTCCAGCCGGCTGTTGGTCGCGGCCTTGAGGCTGTATTCACCGTGGGCGTAGCTGCGCTGGTACACCCCGGCGCCGGTGAGCGCCACCAGGGCCGCGGCCAGCAGCAGCAGCAACAGGCGGCGCACCAGCCAGCCTACCCGTTCGGCGGTCGGGCGCACAGCCGCGCCTGCGCCAGCGGGCGCGTTGGCGGACGGTGGTGGCGCGGCCTGGGCGGAGTTCAATGCTGGATGATCTTGGAGAGGAAGTCCTTGGCGCGGGGCGAGCGGGCGTCGGGGTTGCCGAAGAACTCGCTGCTGCGACAGTCTTCGACGATTTTGCCCGCGTCCATGAAGATCACGCGGTGGCTGACCTTCTTGGCAAAGCCCATCTCGTGTGTCACGCACATCATGGTCATGCCCTCGTTGGCCAGCTGCACCATCACGTCCAGCACCTCGCCCACCATCTCGGGGTCGAGCGCCGAGGTGGGCTCGTCGAACAGCATCACGATCGGGTCCATCGACAGCGCGCGCGCAATCGCCACCCGCTGCTGCTGGCCACCCGAGAGCTGGCCGGGGAACTTGTCCTTGTGTGCCATCAGGCCGACGCGGTTGAGCATCTTCAGGCCGCGCGTCTTGGCCTCGTCCGGGTTGCGGCCCAGCACCTTGATCTGCGCAATCGTCAGGTTCTCGGTCACCGACAGGTGCGGGAACAGCTCGAAGTGCTGGAACACCATGCCCACGCGGCTGCGCAGCTTGGGCAGGTTGGTTTTCGGGTCGGCGATGCTGGTGCCGTCCACGATGATGTCGCCCTTCTGGAAGGGCTCCAGCGCGTTGACGGTCTTGATCAGCGTGGACTTGCCCGAGCCCGAGGGGCCGCAGACCACCACCACCTCACCCTTCTGGATGGAGGTGGTGCAATCGGTCAGCACCTGGAAGCTGCCGTACCACTTGGAAACGTTTTGGATGTCGATCATGGTTCTTCTCCAGCCGCTCAGCGAATGATGGCGATCTTCTTCTGCAGGCGACGCACCAGCATCGACAGCGAGAAACAAATGACGAAATAGACGACGGCGGCGACCAGGTAGGTCTCGACCGGGCGGTTGAAGTTCTTGCCCGCCACCTCGAAGCCCTTGAGCAGGTCGTAAGCGCCGATGGCGTAGACCAGGCTGGTGTCCTGGAACAGGATGATGGTCTGCGTCAGCAGCACCGGCAGCATGTTGCGGAAGGCCTGCGGCAGCACGATCAGGTGCATGGTCTGGCCATACGTCATGCCCACCGCGTAGCCCGCGTGCACCTGGCCCTTGGACACGCTCTGGATGCCCGCGCGCATGATCTCGGAGTAGTAGGCCGCTTCGAACACGGTGAAGGTGATGATGGCCGAAAGCTCGGCGCCCATGGGCTGGCCGATCATCAGCGGGATCAGCAGGAAGAACCACAGGATCACCATCACCAGCGGGATGGAGCGCAGCGTGTTCACATAGAACGCGGCAGGCATCACCAGCCACTTCTTGCCCGACAGGCGCATAAGCGCCAGCACCGTGCCCAGCGCGATGCCACCGATCATGGCCACCAGGGTCAGCTGCAACGAGAAGACCAGGCCCTTGAGCACGAAGCTGGTGAGCACGTCCCAGCTCAGGAAGGAAAAATCGAGTTCCATGTCAGTGGCCTCCGATCATGCCGGGCACCTGCACCCGGTGTTCGATAAACAGGGCGATGCGGTTGATGGCGAAGGCGGAGATGAAGTACAGCCCGGTGACGGCCAGGTAGACCTCGACGCCGCGCGAGGTTTCTTCCTGCGCCTGCATGGCGAACATGGTCAGCTCGGCGACGGACACGGCAAAGGCCACCGAGGAGTTCTTGATGATGTTCATGCTCTCGCTGGTCAGCGGCGGAATGACGATGCGAAACGCCATCGGCAGCAGCACGTAGCGGTAGGTCTGCGTCAGCGTCAGGCCCATGGCCAGGCCGGCGTAGCGCTGGCCCTTGGGCAGGCTCTGGATGCCCGCGCGCACCTGCTCGGCGATGCGCGCCGAGGTGAAGAAGCCCAGTGCGAACACCACCAGGATGAAGCTGGGTAATTCCTTGAGCGGTGGCACCAGCGCGGGCAGCACGTGGTACCAGAGAAAGACCTGCACCAGCAGCGGAATGTTGCGGAACAGCTCGGTCCACGCGTTGCCAATCGCCACCAGCGCCTTGCTGGGCGTGGTGCGGAAGATGCCCATGACCGAACCGACCACGAGCGCGACGACCAGCGCCAGCAGCGCGACGGACAGCGTCCAGCCCCAGGCCGACAGCAGCCAGTCCAGGTAAGTGATGTCGCCGCCGTCGCCAAAGCAACGCGGCCGGACCTCACCGTCGATGGTGTCCTTGCAGAACACCTGCCAATCCCATGAAGACATGGTGATTCCCCAATATTCAACAGAAGAAGAAAACAAACCCGACGCCGGAGAGTGATCGACCCGGAGCCGGGCCGCCCCAAGCCGCGGGTCAGCCCCCGGACCCGGCGGAGACAGGGGCCATTCCCAGTCTTGGGGCAGCGACCCACGCAGCGATGGAGCGTGGGGGCTCCATCACTGCTTGACGGCGTAGTCTTCCATCGGCTTGTCGTTCGGGTTGGCCCAGACCACCTTGGTGTTCTCGTTGGCGGGCATGCCGACCTTGGTGTTCGCCGGAGGAATCGGCTGCTCGAACCACTTGGTCCAGAGCTTGGCGACTTCACCCGACTTCATCATCGCCTTGAGGCTGTCGTCCACGGCCTTCTTGAAGGCCGGGTCGTCCTTTCGGATCATGATGGCGATCGGTTCGACCGACAGCACCTCGCCGACGATCTTGAAATCGGCCGGGTTCTTGGCCTTGGCGATGTTGCCGGCCAGGATGGCGCCGTCCATCACGAAGGCGTCGGCGCGGCCGCTCTCCAGCAGCAGGAAGCTGTCGGCGTGGTCCTTGCCGTAGACCTGCTCGAAGTCGATGCCGTTGGCACGCTCGTTCTTGCGCAGCGTCTGCACGGAGGTGGTGCCGGTGGTGGTGGCGACCTTCTTGCCATTGAGCTGGGCCACGGAGGCGATGCCGGAATTGGCCTTGACGGCGATGCGCACTTCTTCTACGAAGGTGGTCACGGCAAAGGCGACATCTTTCTGGCGTGCGGCGTTGTTGGTGGTCGATCCGCACTCGATGTCCACGGTGCCGTTCTGCACCAGGGGGATGCGGTTCTGCGAGGTCACTGGCTGGTACTTGATGTCCAGCTTGGCCAGGCCCAGTTGCTTCTGGATGTCGCCCAGCACCTTCTGGCAGATCTCCACGTGGTAACCCACGAACTTGCCGTCGCCCAGCGTGTAGGACAAGGCACCCGAGCTTTCACGCACGCCCATGGTCACCGTACCGGTGTCCTTGATCTTCTTGAGGGTGTCGGCGGTCTGGGCCATCGCGGTCGAGGCGGCGAGCACGGCGGTCACGGCCAGCAGGGTCTTCTTCATGGTTACTCCTTCGAGTGGGTTGGAAAAAACGGGAATCACCGCTGGAAGTCAGCCCGGCACCTGGTCGGTGGGGTACTTCCAGAAGTCCTTGAGCAGGTAGTTCATGGGCAGGTTGAGGCTGCGGTTGGCCGGCGGGATGGCGTTGAGGAACCAGCGCTCGTAGACCGTGTGGGCCTCGCGCGTCTGGATCAGGCGCTTCATCTCGTCGTGGACCAGCTTCTTGAACTCGGCGTCGTCGCGCGAGAACATGATGGCCAGGGGCTCGATGGTCAGGAACTTGCCCACCACCTTGAACTTGCCGGGATCGGGCCGGTCGGCCACCAGGCCGTACACCAGCACGTCGTCCATCGCGAAGCCGTCGGCCTCGCCGGCCGCCACCATGTCGAATCGGGGCTTCAGCTCAGGTGCGGCCAGCTGGCGGCACAGCACATCCACCACCTTCAGACACAGGTCGACCGCGTAGCCCACAGGCTTGCCGTCCGGATCCACGAAGGAGAACGGCACCGAGGACCCGCGGTGCGCGATCACCACCGTGCCACTGGACTTGATGCGCTCCAGCACCGGTCCGGCCATCGACGGCTGGACCAGCGCGGCGGTCAGCAGGGCGAGCGCACAACGGGCGAAGAACCTGGTCTGTGGCATGACGGTGTCCGTGGAAGGATGGAGGAATGGACGGCTCAGCCCAGCGGCCGGTCGTTGGGCGACCGGTACAGCTCCAGCAGCGCCTCGGGCGCGGGCCAGTTGAGGTTGAGTCCCTTGGGCGGGATCGGCGACTGGAACCAGCGGCGGTAGATCTTCAACGCCTCGCCCGACTGCATCAGCTCGGTCAGGCTGCGATCCACCAGCGCCTTGAAGCGCGGGTCGTCCTTTCGCATCAGGCAGGCGTACACCTCGGCCGCCATCGGTTGGCCGACCACGCGCCAGTCGCCAGGCTGGTCGGCCTTGGCGCGCAGGCCGTAGAGCATGGCCTCGTCCATCAGGAAGGCCGCGGCGCGGCCCTCCTGCACGCTGTTGAAGCCGTCGCCGTGGTCCTTGACCTTGAGGATGTCGAAGCGGGTGCCGGTGGCCTCGGCGTGCAGCAGCAACGAGCGTTCGCTGGTGGTGCCCGCGGTCACCGCGACGCGGCGGCCCTTGAGATCGGACAACTCCTCGATACCCGAGCCCTGGCGCGTGAGCAGGCGAGAGCTGGTCACGAAGATGGACACCGAGAACGCGGCCTTGCGCGCGCGCTCGCGGTTGTGCGTGGTGGAGCCGCACTCCAGGTCTACCGAGCCGTTCTGGACCAGCGGGATGCGGTTTTGCGAGGTGACCGGCACCAGCTTCACGGTCAGCGCGGGCAGCTTGAGTTCGCGGCGGATGCGCTCGACCACGGCCAGCATCAGGTCGTGCGAGTAACCCACCACCTGGCGCTTGCTGTCGTAGTAGGAGAACGGCACCGACGACTCGCGGTGGCCCAGGTTGATGGTGGCCGTGCGCGAAATCTTCTCCAGCGTCGGCAGGCCGGAGGGCTCGGCCCGCGCGGACAGGGCCAGGGGCAGGAGCAGCAAAAGGGGAAGGTGGCGAAGGGGTTTCATGGGCGCAGTGTGCCGCCCATGGCGCAAGGGACGTGCCAGTCGGTGTTAACCCTCGGTTCTGCCCCTTCAGACCGGGTTTGGCGCCCTGAAACCGGCTCTCAGGGCCGGGGCGCAAACGGAAATCCGACCGCCGCTGGCGGCCTGCGAACGGATTTCCGACGCCCGATCCCTCAGGCCCACTGAGCCTTGAAGTCCTGCGCGTACTGCTCGAAGGAGATCGGCGCCTTCCCGGTGATGCGCTGCACGCCGTCGGTGGTGCGCTCGGCAAAGCCGGCCTTGAAAGCACCCAGGATCACCAGCAGGAACTCGGTGTAGTCCGCCGGCAGGCCGGCGCCCAGCAGGCCCTGGCGCATCGCGTCTTCCGGGATGTCGGTGTAGCCGATGGTCCGGCCGGCGGCCTTCGACAGAATCGCGGCCACCTGGGTGTGGTCCAGCGCCTCGCTCCCGGTCAGGTCGTGGGACGCGTTCACGAAGTCGTCGGACGACAGCAGCTTGGCAGCCACAGCGGCGATGTCGCGCGTGTCGATGAAGCTGCCCTTGGCGTTGCCCACCGGCAGGAAGATCTGGCCCTGGGTCTGGATGCCGTGCAGCCAGAAGGTGTGGAAGTTCTGCATGAACCAGTTGGGTCGGATCACGTTCCAGGCCAGGCCCGAGCGCTCCAAGTGCAGCTCGGCGCGGCGCAGCGGGATGTTGTCGTCGGCGTTGGCGCCCATGGCCGAGAGCAGCACCACCTTGCGCACGCCTGCGGATTTGGCCGCGTCGATGGCGGGGATCAGCAGTTCGTGGTGGTTGGCGTAGCCGGGGGGCGCCATCAGGAACAGCTGGTCGACGCCTGCCAGTGCGGCGGCCAGGCCCTCGCCACTGGCCAGGTTGAGCTGAACCTCGTCCGGGCCCGTGGGGGTACGGCTGGTGGCCCGGCGCACGGACTGGCCCTGATCGGCCAGCAGCGTGGCCAGGGCGGAACCGATCTGGCCGTTGGCGCCGATCACAAGGGTGGTGGTCATGAACATTCTCCGTTGGGTGTTGGACAGACCTGCAGTGTGACGTCCTACCTGAAAAACCTGAATGCATGAAAATCCACCATTCATGTCCATTCGTCCATACAATCAAACCCATGGACATTCTCTCAACCATACTACATGTCACCGGTCTCAAGCGCCGCCTGCTCGACCTGCATGCGCTTGTTCCGGGTGAAGCCCTGCGCTTTCCCTGCGAGCGCAGTTTCGGTCTGCATGCGGTGACGCGAGGCCGCGCGTATGTGCATGCACCCAACCTGGCTGAGCCGCTGGAACTGCAAGCCGGTGATCTGGTGCTGATGGCACGCGGATGTGTGCACCTGCTCTCGCTGGACCCCCTGCCGCCCAAGCGCAGCAAGACCGTGTCGGTGGCTCCATTCGCCGGTTCCGATCCGTTGCCCCAACCTGAGGCTGACCACAGCCCGCGAACCCAGGTCATCAGCGCGGCCTACCAGCTCTGGCACGCTCCGCTGCACCCCTTTCTGCGCGACCTGCCTCCCTGGTTTGTGCTGCGCGGCCACAGCCTGCAGCAACTCTCCCCGGTGCCGCTCACGCTGGGCTTGCTGGACCACGAACTGGGCCAGCAGGGACTGGGAGCGGCGTCGGCCACGCAAGGCCTGCTGGACGCGCTGTTTGCCTTTGTGCTGCGCGAAATCGCCGAGCGCGAAAGCCGCGGCACCCCAGGCTGGCATCTGGCCGTGGCCGATCACCCCATCAGGCAGGTGCTCGCGCTCATGCACGGCAACCTGGGGCATGGCTGGACGCTCGAAGAGCTGGGCCAGCAGGTGGGCCTGTCGCGCTCCGCCCTGGCCGAGCGGTTTCGGAACGCGCTCGGCGACACCCCTTTGAACCATCTGCGCACCCTGCGCATGCAGAAGGCCATGCAGCTGCTCTCTGAAACCCGACAGACGCTGGAACAGGTGGCTCAGGCCGTGGGTTACCAGGATGCATTCGGTTTTTCCAAGGTGTTCAAGCGAACCACCGGCCAGTCGCCGCGCCAGTTCCGTGAGCAGGACGCCGCCGACCGGCAGACGCCCTACCGCTTCCAGGAGGCCTGAGACTCCTAGGTGGTGACAATCGGTGTCATGGGAAAGATCGTTGTCTACTGCCAGCCTGGTGCAAAACAGACGCAGTGTGTCGGCCTGCACGACGGCAAGCCCAAGATCCAGCTCAAGGCTCCGCCGGTTGACGGCGCGGCCAACAAGGCGCTGATCGCCTATCTGTCCGGGGTCTGCGGCGTGCCGAAGTCGGCCGTCACCATTGAACTGGGCACTTCCGGGCGCACCAAGCGGGTCGAAGTGGCCGGGCTGAGCGACGAAGACATCAGCCGCCGCCTGCTCGCGCCGGCATGAAGGCGGTGCTGGCTGCCCGGCCGGGCAGGTTCAGCCGTGCCTCGCCTGGAGCCGTCTGTGCCAGCAACCGGCCCTTGCGCCACACCTGCAAACGCGTCGCGCGCAGGCGGATCGCCTCGACCGGGTCGCGCGCCTGCAGCAGCACGAAGCTGGCTTCCTTCCCGGCCTCGATGCCGTAGCCATCCAGCCGCATCACCTGGGCCGCGTTCACCGTCACCGCATCGAAGCACTGGCGCATGCCGGCCTGGCTGGTCATCTGGGCCACGTGCAGGCCCATGTGGGCCACTTCCAGCATGTCGGCGCTGCCCAGCGAGTACCAGGGGTCCATCACGCAGTCGTGGCCAAAGGCCACCGTCACACCGGCCGCCATCAGCTCGGGCACGCGCGTCATGCCGCGGCGCTTCGGGTAGCTGTCGTGCCTGCCCTGCAACGTGATGTTGATCAGCGGGTTGGCGACCGCGCTCACACCGGCCTCGGCGATCAGCGGGATCAGCTTGGACACGTAGTAGTTGTCCATGCTGTGCATGGAGGTCAGGTGCGAACCATTGACCCGGCCCTGCAGGCCCAGTCGCTGGGTCTCGAAGGCCAGCGTCTCGATGTGGCGCGAGAGCGGGTCGTCGCTTTCATCGCAGTGCATGTCCACCGGCAGACCGCGCTCGGCCGCGAGTTCGCACAGCAGCTTCACACTGGCCGCGCCGTCGGCCATGGTGCGCTCGAAGTGCGGAATGCCACCCACCACATCCACGCCCAGATCGAGCGCGCGCCTGAGATTGTCCAGACCGCCCCGGGTGCGCAACACCCCATCTTGCGGAAAGGCCACCAGCTGCAGGTCGAGGTAGGGCGCCACGCGCCGCTTCACCTCCAGCATGGCGCGCACCGGCAACAGGCTGGGGTCGCTGGTGTCCACATGGCTGCGGATGGCCAGCAGGCCCCTGGCCACCGCCCAGTCGCAGTAGGCCAGCGCGCGTTCGACCAGCGCCTCTTCGGTCAGCAAAGGCTTGAGCTCACCCCACAGCGCAATGCCTTCGAGCAGTGTCCCGCTCTGATTGACGCGCGGCAAGCCATAGCTGAGGGTCGCGTCCATGTGGAAATGCGGGTCGCAGAAAGGCGGGGAAAGCAGCTGCCCCGCGGCATCCACGGTGTCGTGCGCCGGCGCCTGCAGCCCGGGCGCCACTTCCACGATGCGGCCATCCCGCACCGCCACCGACATCCGGGTGCGGCCGTCGGGCAGGCTGGCGTTGGTGATCAGAAGGTCGAGCACAGACATCTCCTTCAGGCCGCGTGGCGGCGGTAGCTGGCCAGCAGCAGAGCCAGCAGGCCCATGCCGGCAGCGCAGCTGCGGTTGAGCCAGCGCAGACCGGTCTGCGAAAGCCAGCGAACCGCCTGCCTTCCGGCCAGGGCGTAGGCCACCATCACCACCGCGTCAATGGCCACAAACAGCGCGCCCAGCAAGGCGTACTGCGGCGCCACGGCCAGGGCCGGGTTCACGAACTGCGGCAGGAAAGCGGCAAAGAACAGCAGGGCTTTGGGGTTGGACAGTGCCACAGTCAGGCTGCGCGTGAAGGCTGCACCGCCCTGCACTTCGCGACCCGGGACATCGGCCAGCGTGGCCTGCACATCGGCCACCGGGCTGCGCCACAGCTGCCAGGCCAGCCACATCAGGTAGAGCACTCCCACCGTGCGCACGGCGTCGAACAACCAGACCGAAGCCAGCATCAGGGAGCCCAGGCCCACCGCAACGATGGCAATGACCGCTGCGCTGCCCACCGTGGCGCCGCCAATGCCCCAGGCCGCACGCCGCAGGCCGCCGCCCATGCCATTGGACAGGGCCAGCAACATGGTCGGGCCGGGAATGACTGCCAGCGCGAACGAGGCCGTAGCGAACAACAGCAGGGTCTGCAGGCTGGGCATGTCAACGCTCTCCTTTGCGGTAGGGCTTCATCAGCGCCTGAGGATACGCCGCCTTGCGAGCCACCAGCACCAGCGCGAGGATGGACAGCACATAGGGCAGCATCAGGTAGACCTGATAGGGAATGGCACTGGCTCCGGCCTGTTGCAGACGCAGCTGCAAGGCGTCGAAGAGGGCGAATAGCAGGGCACCCAGTAGGGCTTTGCCCGGCCGCCAGGACGCAAACACCACCAGCGCCACACAGATCCAGCCGCGGCCGTTGACCATGTTGAAGAAGAACGCGTTGAAGGCCGAGAGCGTGAGGAAACTGCCGGCCACACCCATCAGGGCCGACCCCGCCACCACAGCCCCCGTACGGACAGCTGCCACCGACACACCCTGTCCTTCGGCCGCCTGCGGGTTCTCGCCGACCATGCGCACCGCCAGGCCGAGCGGCGTGCGCAGCAGCACCCAGGCAGACAGCGGCACCAGCGCCACCGCCAGCAGGGTCAGTGGCGTCTGCTGCGCCAGCACCGGCAAGCCCAGCCACTCCATGGGCGCAAACGGTTCGATGGTCGGCGGTGAGCTCACCTTGGGAAAGGCCACCCGGTAGCCGTAGTAGGAGAGCGCAGTGGCCAGCAGGGTGATACCCAGACCGGCCACGTGCTGCGACAGGGCCAGCCCCACCGTGAGCCCGGCATGCAACAGGCCGAACACGCCGCCGGCCAGGGCGGCCACCGCCACCCCACCCCACAGCGGCAGCCCCTGGTAGACCGCCATCCAGCCGGCGAAGGCACCGGCCACCATGATGCCCTCGATGCCAAGGTTGAGTACCCCGGAGCGCTCGCACCACAACACCCCCAGGGTGCCCAGCACCAGCGGCGTGGCAATGCGCAGGACCGCGACCCAGAAGGCGGGGTTGACCAGAATTTCAAACAGCTCGGCCATGGTCATGCCCTGCGCACGCGGTACTGCGTCAACAGCGTCGCCACAAGCACGGCCAGCAGGGACACCGCGACGATCACATCGGCCAGGTAAGTGGGCACTCCGATGGCCCGGCTCATGCTGTCGGCGCCCACCAGCACACCGGCGACAAACACCCCGGCAGCCACCACGCCCAGGGGGTTCAGACCGGCCAGCATGGCAATCACGATGCCGCTGTATCCGTAGCCGGGAGACATGTCCAGCGTGACGTAACTGGCCCGGCCGGCCACCTCGATGGCACCGGCAAGACCCGCCAGGGCGCCCGAGAGCAGCGCCACCAGCACCACCGTGCGAGTGACCGCCACACCGGCAAAGGCCGCTGCACGCGGATTGGCACCCGTGGCGCGGATGTCGAAGCCCAGCACGGTGTAGCGGAACAGGGCCCAGACCAGCAGGGCCAGGCCCACGGCCCAGAGCAGACCGGTGTGCAGCCGGGTGCCCTGCACCAGCCGGGACAACTCCAGCTCGCCATTGAGGGTGACGCTTTGCGGCCAGCCCATGGCCAGCGGGTCCTTCATGGGCCCGTCCAGCAGGGCGGAGACCAGCAGCAGCACGATGAAGTTGAGCAGCAGGGTGGTGACCACCTCGTCAACACCCAGGCGCTGCTTCATCAGGGCCGGACCGACCAGCAGCAGCGCACCCGCCAGCGCGGCCGCCAGCAGCATCAGCGGAAACAGCAACCACACCGGTGCCGCCAGACCGGTGCCACCGTGCAAACCCCCGACGGCCACCGCCGCCAGCGCACCGGCATAGAGCTGCCCTTCGGCGCCAATGTTGAACAGCCGGGCCTTGAATGCCACCGTGGCGGCCAGGCCGGTGAGGATGAGCGGGATGGCACGGGTCAGCGTTTCGCTCCAGGCGAACACCGAACCGAAAGCACCCTGTACCAGCAGGCCATAGGTCTGCCCCACGGGCGCGCCCGCCCCCCACACCAGCGCGCCGCTGACGACCAGGGTGAACGCCACCGCGGCCAATGGTGCCAGCACCAGAGCCGCCGCCGAGGCCTGCGCTCGCCGCTCAAGCCGCATGTGACAGCTCCTGCGCGGCATGCCCCGCCATGGCCAGCCCGATGGACTCGCGCGTCCACCCGTCGGCGGGCAGGGCCTTGGTGAGGTGGCCATGGTGCATCACCGCGATGCGGTCGCCCAGCGCCACAACTTCGTCGAGGTCGTCGGAGATCAGCAGCACCGCTGCCCCGGCGTCGCGTGCGGCCAGCAACCGCTCCTGCACGTAGGCGACCGCGCCGATGTCCAGTCCCCAGGTGGGCTGGTGCGCGATGATGAGCCTGGGCACCCTGTCGCCACTGCCTTCAGGGGCCAGCAGGGCCCGTCCCAGAATGAGCTTCTGCATGTTCCCTCCGGACAGCGAACGGGCCGGCACCTGCGGGCCGCCACCGCGCACGTCGAATGCCTCGATCACGTGCCGGGCATGCAAGCGTGCGGCCTTGCCGCGCACCAGGGGACCGAGGGTAAATGCGTGCTCGCGCAGGCGCTCGGAGACTGCGTTCTCCCACACCGGCAGATCGCCCACCACCCCCACCGCATGTCGGTCCTCAGGAATGCGGGCCACACCCTGCGCCACCAGTTGCGCCGGATGGGCGGGCAGCGGTTTGCCCATGAGCAGCACCTGACCGCTGCTCGCTTCGCGCACGCCACACAGCAGTTCGGCCAGCGCCACCTGCCCGTTGCCCGAGACACCCGCAATCGCCACGATCTCTCCGGCGTGCAGGGCCAGGGACACGCCGTCCAGGCGCTCGCGCACACCCGACGGAGTGCTCACGTCGTGCAGCTCGCAGACGCATGCACCCACCGCCTTCGCCGGGCGCCGCGCGGGTGTCTCGACCGTGTGGCCCACCATCCACTGGGCCAGCTGCGCAGCGGTGGTGCCGGCGGCCGGTGCGTCGGCCACGAGCCGACCCTGGCGCAGCACCGCCACCCGGTGCGAGACACGCAGCACCTCGGGCAGCTTGTGGCTGATGAAGATGACCGACAGTCCCTGCGCCACCATCTGCGACAGGGTGTCGAACAGGGCTTCGCTTTCCTGGGGCGTCAGCACCGCGGTCGGTTCGTCGAGAATCAGGATGCGGGCTCCCCGGTACAGCGCCTTGAGAATTTCGACCCGCTGCCGCTCCCCGACCGACAGGCTGCCCACCAGCGCATCGGGTGCCACCGGCAGGCCGAACTGGGCGGCCACCGATAGCAGGCGCTCGCGCGCCGCCTTCTTGTTCAGTGCCAGGCGCCACAGGGGCTTGGTCCCCATGATGACGTTGTCCAGCACCGACAGGTTGTCGGCCAGGGTGAAGTGCTGATGCACCATGCCGATGCCTGCGTCCAGCGCTGCCCGCGGCTGTCCGGGCGGCAGGGGTCGCCCATGCACCTCGATGGTGCCCTCGCAGGCCCGGTAATGCCCGAACAGGATGGACACCAGTGTGGACTTGCCGGCACCGTTCTCACCCAGCAGGGCCAGCACCTCCCCTGCCTCCAACGAAAGCGAGATGGCGTCGTTCGCCACCAGCGAGCCGAATCGCTTGGTGATGCCGGACAGGCGCAGGACGGGATCACTCACAGGCAAGGTCACTTGCCGGATTTGGGCTGGCTGTCGTCCACCTTCACGTTGAATTTGCCCGCCAGGATCTCCGCCTCCCTGGCCCTGACCTTGGCCACCAGCTCGGCAGGCACCTTGTTCTCGAACGTGCCCAGCGGGCTCAGGCTGCTGCCCTTGTGTTTCATCATCGAATAGGGGCCGTAGTCTTCGGCCTTGAAGCTGCCTGCCTTGACGGCCTTGATCGCCGCATCGATGCTCGGCTCCATGTGCCAGAGAGCCGACACGACCACCGTGTCGGGGTAGTCCTTCTGGGTGTCGATCACGTTGCCGATGGCCAGCACCTTGCGCTCCTTGGCCGCGTCGCTCACGCCAAAGCGTTCGGCGTACATCACGTCGGCCCCCTTGTCGATCATGGCAAAGGCGGCCTCTTTCGCCTTGGGCGGGTCGAACCAGCTGTTGATGAAGCTGACCGTGAACTCCACCTGGGGGTTGACCTCCTTCGCGCCGGCCATGAAGGCATGCATCAGGCGGTTGACCTCGGGAATCGGGAAACCGCCGACCATGCCGATCTTGTTGCTCTTGGTCATGCCGCCGGCAATCATCCCGGTCAGGTAGGCCGGCTCCTGGATGTAGTTGTCGAACACACTGAAGTTGGGCGCCTGCGGCTTGCCCGACGAGCCGAGCAGGAAAGAGGTCTTGGGGAAATCCTTGGCCACCTTGCGAGCCGCTGCCTCGACGGCGAAGGCCTCGCCCACGATGAGCTGATTGCCGGCGGTGGCGTACTCGCGCATCACCCGTTCGTAGTCCGCATTGGACACGTTCTCGCTGGCCTTGTATTCGATCTCGCCACGCGCTTCCGCCGCCTTGAGGGCCTTGTGGATGCGGCTGACCCATTGCTGCTCGAAGGGCACGGTGTAGATGGCCGCCACCTTGAGCTTGGTCTGCGCCAGGCCCAGGCCGGGGGCGCCCACGGACAGTGCGGCTGCCAGAGCCAGCAGGGAACGCCGGGATAGGATGGAAACGCTCATGTCAAATTCTCCGTGAAGTGAGGAGGAAAACAGGGGGACAAGGGAACAGGGGACAGGGAAACGCCTGACGGGTCACTGCGTGCCGAAGATGCGGTCACCCGCATCGCCCAGACCGGGCAGGATGTAGCCGTGGTCATTGAGCTGGCGGTCGATGGCAGCGGTGTAGATGGGCACATCGGGGTGGGCTTTGGTCATGGCGGCCAGCCCTTCGGGACAAGTCAACAGGCAGACGAACTTGATGGACTTGGGCCGGCACTCCTTGAGGCGGTCAATGGCGGCAATGGCCGAGTGGCCGGTGGCCAGCATCGGGTCCACCACGATGGCGTCACGCTCGTTCATCTCGGGCGGCATCTTGAAGTAGTACTCCACCGCGGTCAGCGTCTTGGGGTCGCGGTACAGGCCGATGTGCCCCACGCGCGCGCCGGGGATCACGCTGAGCATGCCGTCAAGAATGCCGTTGCCGGCGCGCAGGATGGATACAAAGACCAGCTTCTTGCCGTCGATCACACGTCCGGTCATCGGCTCCAGCGGTGTCTCGATGTCCAGGTCCTGCATGGGCATATCGCGGGTGACCTCATAGGCCATGAGCATCGACAGTTCATTGAGCAGGCGCCGGAAGCTGTTGGTGCTGGCATCCTTTCGGCGCATGAGCGTGAGCTTGTGCTGCACCAGCGGATGGTCGATGACGTGAACGTTGCTCATGGTCTGTGCCTTTCAGTGGAAACTCAGAAAACCGTGCCGTCGCTGACGATGTTCAGGGGCGGCAGACCGCCTCGAACGCGCTGGGCCAGCCATCGCCCGGCTGCCCAGGTGCCGCCTTCGAGCACGCAGGCCAGCGGCATCTGCTGTTCGCTCAGGCCCAGCTCTGCGCGCACCAGCGGAGCGATTTCATCGAGCAAGGCCACGGTGAGCGCGCGCCACTCGACAATGAAGGTGTCACCCGCCTGCCAGGCCCGCGTGCCCCAGTCGGCCGGCAGTGGGCAAAGCACACCAGCGTCGATCAGCAGGCCGCCGTTGCGGTACTCGGGCAGGCCGGTCAGCGCGTCGAGCCCGGTCACCCGGATGCCTGCCCATTCAAAGGGTTCGAGCAAGGAATAGGTCAGCCACTGCGAGAGCTTGTGAAAGGGCATCCAGCCGGCTGTCAGGCCCTCGCCTTCAACGGCCGGGTGTCGCCAGCAATCGCCCAGCGCTTCACCCCCTATGGCGTTCTGTGCGGGCCAGATACCCGAGAGCGTCTCCAGCAGCAGGACCAGGATGTCGTGGGCTTGGACCAAACCCTGACCCTCAACAGACAGCGCATCGAACAGGCCACCGGGCCGGCCCAGAGGACCGAACACGGCGGGCTGCGCGGCCAGCACAGCGCCCAGATGGCGCAACAGTGATGCGCGCCCTTCCAGCCCCACCAGCGGGTTGTTGTCGCTCACCTGGAAGGCGTGCGCCAGGTCGTTGGCCGTCACGCGCTGCAGACCGACGGCGTCCACCCTCAATGGCTGCTGTGGGTCGCCAGAGAACAGACCGTGCAGAAAAGCGTGGAAGCTGGCCACCCCCAGGCCCTCGGAGCGGGCGAACGACTGGCCACTGCCTGCCTCCCGGTAGGTCCATTCAGCGCCCGCACCCGCGTCGAGCAGCACGCTCACCAGCACCAGGTCGATCTGTGCCCGCGCCCGCTCGACCGCGCCGATCTCGCCCAGTGCGGCATCCAGGTGAGCGCGCCGGTTGACACCACCAGCCTCGAAATGGCGCCAGCGGCTGTGGTACGGAATGCGCCCGTCCGGATAGCGCTCACGCGTGAGAGCGGCCACGGTGCGCGCAGCATCGGCCATTGCCGCGTCGTTCACCGAGAAATACGTCGAACGGCCCGAGCGTGCCAGCCCCAACAGTTGCCGGGCCCGAGACCGGATGGCCGCGGTGGAGCGCAGCACACGGGCCGCATCGGCTGCGGCGATCTGCCTCATGCGCCCAGACCCCGGCCCTTGGCCTTCCTGAGTTCTTCGGCGTCGGGCACGGCGCCGGGCGTGAAGTAGCCGGCCGCCATCTTGGCGTCCATCTCCACCCGCGCGTCGGCCGGGATCAGTTCGTCAGGGATGTTCACACGCTCGCCAACCTCGATGCCCGAGCCGGTGATGGCGTCGTACTTCATGTTGCTCATGGAGACCAGCCGGTGGATCTTCGTGATGCCCAGCCAGTGCAGCACATCGGGCATCAGCTCCTGGAAGCGCATGTCCTGAACGCCGGCCACACATTCGGTGCGGGCAAAGTACTGGTCGGCCGTGTCACCGCCCACCTGGCGCTTGCGCGCGTTGTAGACCAGGAACTTGGTCACCTCGCCCAGCGCGCGGCCCTCCTTGCGCGAATAGGCCACCAGGCCCACGCCGCCTTTCTGCGCGCCCAGAATGCACTCCTCGATGGCGTGCGTCAGGTAGGGCCGGCAGGTGCAGATGTCGGAACCGAACACGTCCGAGCCGTTGCACTCGTCGTGCACACGCGCGGTCAGGGTCACATCTTGGTTGGCCAGGTCGCGCGGGTTGCCGAAAATGTAGAGCGTCTGCCCGCCGATGGGGGGAAGGAACACCTCCAGGTCGGATCGCGTGACCAGCTCGGGGTACATGCCGCCGGTCTCCTCGAACAGCACACGGCGCAGGTCGGCCTCGCTGCAGCCAAAGCGCCTGGCCACACCCGGCAGGTACCAGACCGGCTCCACCGCCACCTTGGTCACCACCGCGGCGCCGCCTGCTGTGAGCAGCTGACCGTCGGGCTTCAGGCGACCCTTCTGCACGGCATCGATCACCTCGGGCAGCAGCACATGGGCCTTGGTCACGGCAATGGTGGGGCGGACGTCGTAGCCCGCAGCAAGTTCCTGCGCATAGACGTCGGCCACCTCGGCGCCCCAGGGGTCCAGGCTGACGATCTTGCCCGGGTCGGCCCACTGCGGGTAAGGGCCAATCACGTCAGTGGGCGCGGTGTTGGTCAGGTCGGCCTTGTGTTCACGCTTGAGCGCACCGGCTGCCACGGCCAACGCGCGGTAGACACTGTAGCTGCCACTGTGGGTGCCGATCACGTTGCGGTGCGCTCGGTTGGTGGTGGTGCCGACCACCGGCCCGCGTTCGCGCGCGGTGGCTGCGCCCCAGACGATCGGCAAGGCACCGAAGCCGCCCGAATGCGAGGTGAGCCTGATATGCCGCGGATGCGGCGTCTGGGGCAATGCCGGTGCCTGGCCTGGGGTAGGAGAAGCGTCTGTGGACATGGACATGCACCTGGTCTGTGCCAAAGGATGGCGAACCTGGCGACACCGGCAGGATGCCGTTGCCGCCACCGGGATCAGTTATAGCAAGGCCGATGCCAGCCGTGAAGCACAAGCCGTAGCCAGGCACTGCAACGGCGCCAGCCATCTGCCCCTGCGCCCGAGACAATGTTGGCACCGTTCCCGCACATCAATGGCTATCATGTTGAAGCCTGGACGACATGTCCGGCGCCAATGCCTGAACAGGGAGTTCCAGACCGCATGCTCCGTGCGTTTCCCGGCCTGCGCAACAGCCTTCGGTTGAAGCTGGTGTTACTCATCGGCCTGCTGGCCATCGCCAGCACGGTCGGGTTCACGATGCTCACCAGCCGGCTGGTGCAAACGCAGATGGAGCAGGACCGTTTCAAGCTGCAGCGCCTGCTGGCCATCCGGATGGCCTCTCGCATGGGCCTGGACATGGCCGCCCGTGCCAACGAACTGCAGTTCCTGGCCAGCCTCGACCGGCTGCGCGACCCCTCGCAGTCGGACAGCGACAAGCAGGCCATGCTGACGGCCAAGCAGGCCGCCTATCCCGTCTACGCCTGGATCGGACTGACCGACACCAGCGGACGCATCCTGGCCAGCACGGAACCTCGCATCAACGGCGCCGACGTGTCACAACGCACCTGGTTCCAGCGTGGCCGGCAAGATCTGCATTTCGAGGACATCCACGACGCGGTCCTGCTGGGCAAGTTCCTGCCACGCCCCCAGCTGGACGAGATGCCCCTGCGCCTGATGGACATCGCCCTGCCCTTGCATGACCAGCAGAACCGTTTCATTGGCGTGTTGGCCGCCCACCTCAGCCTGGACTGGACCTATGACCTGCAGGCATCCATGCTGGCCCAAGTAGAAGAACCGGCGCTGGAGTTGCTGCTGGTCAACCGCACCGGCGACATCGTCGTGGGCAACGCGAGCCTGCCGGCCAGCTCGACCAACCTGTCGGCCCTGTGGGTGGTCAGACAGGCACAAGCCGGCCAAGTCACCACGGCGGTGGAGACCTGGTCGGATGGCAGGCGCTACCTCACCGCTGCTGCTCCGGCGCTGGGCTTCGACACATTTCCGGGCCTGGGCTGGACCGTGGTGGTCCGCATGGATGAGGCAGTGGCGATGGCCGATGCACGTGGTCTGGCCCTGGCCACACTCTTTATCGGACTGGCGTGCACGCTCACCCTGTCATCGCTCATCTGGTGGGCCGTCGGGCGCCAGTTGCGCCCGCTGGAGAGGCTGAGCCAGGCCGTTTCCGGCATCGACGTGCAGGGTGCTGCGTCGCCGTTGCCCGAGCCCGAAGGCAAGGACGAGGTCGCGCTCTTCACCCGATCCCTGACCAGCCTGGTGAACGCACTGAACGACAGCCGCGAGCGCTTCCAGGGCCTGTTCGAATACGCGCCTGTTGCCATGGTTTTTGCCGACCGGTCGGGTGTCGTACACAACCTCAATGCCCGGTTCACCCAGCTGTTCGGCGATGGCTGTGCCAGCTTCACCCACATCGAACAATGGTTTGAAAGCGCGTTTCCGGAGGGCGAGCCCCGAGACAAGGCACGCAGACGCTGGGCCCGCGTGCTGGAGATGATCAGCGACCATCCGGTGGAAGTGCCTGGTGCCGAATACGAGGTGCGACGCACCGATGGCGGCGTCCGCATTGTGGCCGCCAGCGCCATTGCGATGCCCGACGGGATTCTGGTGGCCTTTCATGACCAGACCGACCGCCGCCGGGCCGAGACCGGACTGCGGCTCTGGGCCGAAGCCTTCGAGCAGAGCGAGGTCAGCCTGCTCATCGTCGACGCGCCCACCAACACCATCGCGGCGGCCAACCCGGCCTTCGCACGCCATCGGGGCTATGCGCCGGACGAGCTCGAGGGCATGCCTTTTCCCTGCCTGTTTCCGGCCCACCGCACGGCCGACCTGCGGGCCATTCTCAAACTGCTGGACACCCAGAGCCACCTGATCTACGAAAGTGAGCACATTGCAAGGGACGGCCGGATTTTTCCGGTGCTGGTGGATGTCACCGTGCTGCACGATGCCCAGGGCAGGGCCATCCGGCGGGTGGCCTATGTGCAGGACCTGACCGAGCAGCGGCGCGCTGCACAGGAGATACTCAGGCTCAACAGCGAGCTCGAGCAGCGGGTCATTGAGCGCACCGCGGAACTCAGCGCAGCCAACCGCGAACTGGACAGCTTCGCTTTCTCGGTCAGTCACGACCTGCGCGCGCCGCTGCGCAACATCAGTGGACTGGTGCAACTGCTCAAAGGCGAGTTTGCCGAAGCCTTGGGCGAAGAAGGCAGCAGCCACCTGCAGCGCATCGATGCTGGCACACGCCGCATGGGCGAGCTGATCGAAGGTCTGCTGGCCCTGTCACGCCACACCAAGAAGCCGATGGAGCGCGAACAGGTCAACCTGTCCGCCATTGCCCGCCGACGACTGGCCGAGCTGTCTGAGGCCGAGCCTGGGCGCGAGGTGTCGGTGCATGTGGAGCCCGATCTGGTGGCCGACTGCGACCCCAGCCTGGCCGAGGCCCTGATGGTCAACCTCCTGGACAATGCGTGGAAGTACAGCGGCAAGACGGCACGGGCCGAGATCCGCTTCTTCCGCGGCCAGGTCGAGGGACTGCAGGGCTTTTGCGTGAGCGACAACGGCGCCGGGTTCGACATGGCCAAGGCCACACACCTGTTCGAACCCTTCCAGCGCCTGCACCAGGCAAGCGATTTCGCCGGCACCGGCGTCGGCCTGGCCACGGTGCACCGCATCGTGGACCGGCACGGCGGACGCATCGTGGCCAGGTCGGCGCCCGGTCAGGGCGCCACCTTCTGCTTCACGCTGCGAGCCCAGACCTGACGCGCCGCTCAGGGCTTGCGCGTTCCCACCACCTCGATCTCCACACGGCGGTTCTGGGCGCGTCCTTCACGGGTCTGGTTGGAGGCCACCGGTTGCGACTCGCCGCGGCCTTCGGTCCTGATCTGGTCCGCGGGAACCCCCTTGCTCACCAGGTAGGCCTTCACCGCCTCGACACGACGCAGTGAAAGCGCCTGGTTGTAGGTCTCGGTACCGATCGCATCGGTGTGACCCACTGCGATGATGGTTTCCACATTCACCTTCGACAGCTCGGCCACCAGCCCGTCAAGGGCCTCCTTGCCTGCCGGCTTGATGACCGCCTTGTCAAAGTCGAACAGGGTTTCGGCCTGGAAGCTCATCGACTGGACCGGAGCCGGGGCGGGCGGCGGCGGTGGCTCGGGTGCCGGCGCGGGTGCGGCCACGGGGGCCGGAGCCGGTGCCTGGGCCACAGGTGCGGGTGGCGGCGGTGGCTGGATGGCGCCGTCGCACTCCGGGTGCGCGGTGGCGGGGGTCCAGCCGCCGTTTCGCCAGCACAGTTCGTTCGTGCCATTGCGCCAGACCGAAGTGCCGTCGCCACTGGTCCAGTTGTCAACAGCCTGAGCGCCGGCCGCCGAAGCGAGAGTGACCGTGGCGGCGAGCACAGCCAGGCGGGAGAATGGGTGCTTGTTCATGGTGATCCTTTTCGATGCCCTTGCAGAGCGTGGTTGAAGGACTCTGGCGGGTCGGTCCTCTTCCCTGCCGAGTGAACCCAGTCTAGGTTTCGGCACACTCCGCATCGATCGGAAACCACCGCGTGTCCGTGTAGGACAACATGCCATGGCCACGGCCCCGGGCCGCGGTTGCGACCTCTCGTTCAGCCCCGCACGAAGCGATGGCGTAGCACGCGGTGCAGCACCTTGCCGGTGGCGGTGCGCGGCATGTCGGTGCTGTCGACGAACATCACCCGAGCCGGGCACTTGAAGCCCGCCAGCCGTTCGCGACACCAGTCGCGCAACTCGGCTTCGGTGGCGCTCTGGCCGGCATGCAGAACCACCACGGCCAGCGGCGACTCGCCCCATTTTTCGTGCGGCACACCAATCACCGCCACGTCCTGCACCTTGGGATGGGCACCCAGCACACCTTCGACCTCGGACGGGTAGACGTTCTCACCGCCGCTGATGATCATGTTGCTCTTGCGGTCCACCAGCCAGATGTAGCCTTCTTCATCGCGCCGTGCCATGTCACCCACCGAGCACCACAGGCCATCCATGGCCTCTGCCGTTTTCTCCGGGTTGCGCCAGTAGCCATCGAACACATAGGCGGTGCGCGAGAACAGCTCACCGACCTCACCGTCGGGCACCTCGCGGCGCTCGTGGTCGAGCAGGCGGATGGGGCCGCTCCCGGCCCATTCGCGCCCGACCGAACCGAGCTTGCGCAACTGCTCGTCGGGACGCAGGAGGGTCACCCAGCCGGCTTCGGTGGAGCCATAGAGCTCATGCAGCTTGCCGTTGGGGAAGAGCTCCATGATGCCGCGCTTGGTGTCCTGCCGCGCCGGTGCCGACGAGATCATCAGCTTGCCCACCGCACTCAGGTCATAGCTCGCCTTCACCTCGGGCGGCAGCGACAGCATCATGATGTAGTGCGTGGGCACCAGCGAGGTGAAGGTGACCCGGTCCTCGGCCAGGGTTCGCAGCAGAGCCTCAGGGTCGAAGCTGGGACGGTCGTCGATGATGACGGTGGCGCCCAGGTGAACAAAGGTGCCGCCGAAGTACAGCGAGTTGGCATGGCACAGCGGCATCACCAGCAGCGCGGTGTCGTCGCGGGTGAAACCCATTTCCAGCGCGGTGGCCAGCGCGATCAGGGTGCTGCCGCCATGGCTGCGGATGGCCCCCTTGGGGCGCCCGGTGGTTCCGGAGGTGTACATGAGCGCCACCATGTCCTCGGGCAGAACCGTCGCAAAACTGCCGGTGCCGGTGGCCGCGGCCATCAGGCTTTCATAGGTCCGCCAGCCGGCTGGGGCGTCGTCGGCCAACACGATGAAGCGGTCGGCGGGCACAGGCAGCTCGGACCGCACCGCGTCCAGCGTGGCGCAGAAAGCAGGACCTGCAATCACCGCGCCGACCTCGGCGTGACCGAGGATGTAGGCCATCTCGGGCCCGGTGAGGCGGAAGTTCAACGGCACCACCACCAGCCCGGCGCGCGCCATCCCGGCGTACATCTCCATCCATTCCAGGCAGTTGTGGGCGATCACGCCCACCCGTTCGCCCTTGCTCAGCCCCAGACCCAGCAGGGCGTTGGCCAGTCGGGTGGATCGCTCGTCCCACTCGGCATAGGTCAGGCGCCGACGCGAATCGCGCACCGCGAGCTTGTGGGGCGTGAGGCGGGCGTGGGTGGCAACGGCCTCGGCAAAGGTGAGCAGCTGGCCCATGGTTTGTCTCCAGATCGACAAGGGGTCCGCACCGGCGGGCGGATGGCGCTTGATTTTTCCGAATTCTGAATTCAGAATTCAATCAACGTCAACACCGTCCATCGACCGGCTGGCCTGTTGGCGACACCTGGACCCAAGGAGACAACGACCATGAACCCTGCCCCCATCGGCGAACAATCGGCCGCCGCCGTCATTGCCCGCTTCCTCAAGTCCCGCGGTGTGCAGCGCGTGTACGCCCTGTGCGGCGGGCACATCATGCCCATCTGGATGCGGCTGGACGCCGAAGGTATCCGCATCGTGGACGTGCGCGACGAACGCGCCGCGGTCTACATGGCGCATGCCGATGCGCTCCTGACCGGTGGCCTGGGCGTGGCGCTGGTGACCGCAGGCCCGGGCGTGACCAACGCCATGACCGGCATTGCCAATGCCCATGTGGCCAAGGCGCCCGTGCTGGTGCTCTCGGGACTGCCGCCAACGCCACAGGAGAACCGCGGCGCCCTGCAGGACATCGTGCACACCGAGCTGGTGCGCACCCTGACCCGCTATGCGCGCACCGTGCGCCATCCGGACCTGGTGCCACAGGAGCTGGCCGAGGCCACCGCACGCGCACTGGGCGAAGCGGGCGAACCGGGGCCGGTGTACCTGGACTTTCCGGTCGACACGCTGCGGGCCGATGTGGCCAGATCCATGCAGATGCCCGAATGGAACGACCCGCGTCGGGCCCTGCCAGTGCCACCCCACCCCGCTGCCGTGCAGGCCGCGGCGGACCGGCTGTGGGCGGCCCGCCGCGTGCTGTTCATCTCGGGCCGCGGCGC